>Ga0181355_1000068_pt1 | contig 35251 bp, 23 predicted proteins | sample Fa13VDMM15DN_FD_130099 | JGI IMG/M metagenome (GOLD analysis project Ga0181355, IMG submission 130099) | Freshwater viral communities from Lake Michigan, USA - Fa13.VD.MM15.D.N | ecosystem: Environmental > Aquatic > Freshwater > Lake | place: USA: Michigan | collected 2013-09-23 | reverse complement strand
TTTTTTCAAATTTTCTTCAGCCCATAATGGTTGAAGGTTTGTATAATGACACAACTTGTAAAGTTCTTCCTCTGTTTTTGCGGAAGATAATGGAGTGATGTGGTCAATGTGCCATTCATTCCTATTCTCCCAAGTCATACCATCAACAAATTGTTTTTCTAAATGTTCCTTAAGGAATTGTGGAGAACATCCAACAATTTCAAAAGTTTTGTTCTTTTTGGTGATGTTGAGAAGATTCAAATATTTCCATATTCGACATCTCATACGGTTAGTTAAATTAAACACCGGGTCATTTTCTCTCCTCTCTTTTCTTTGTTCTTGTTTCCTTGACTTGTAATTTTCTCTATATTGTTTTCTTTTTTCAGGCTTTTTGTTTAACCAATTTCGTTTTATCTCATTAGCTAATTCACGATTTTCATCTCTCCATTTCTTATGACGATTGTAGACCCACTCAGGGTTTTTTGCTGTCCATTTTCTATGCGCTTCTAATGTTTTTTGGTAATTTTCTTTAACATATTTTTTACCTCGTTCATTATTACATTGTTTACAACAATACAACAATCCATCTTTAGATGATTTTGAATTACCAAATTCACAAACTTTTTTTTCTTCTTTACATTTAGAACAAACCTTAGTTTCCATTTTTAATATATTCTTTTAACAACTTATTAACAAGAGAAGATAGATTAATAGATTTGTCTTTAAAGTATTGTGGAAGCTCGGGGTCTATTGAGACCGCTAGTTTCACTTTCTTTTTATCATCATCAATTTTTCTTCTTCCCATATTAATAAATATCTACAAATATATTAAAAGTATAATTATTTATATAGTTTTTTTTATTCTTCACCAAAACTTTTTTCTTCAGTTTCATCAAGTATAAGTTCTCCCGTACCACTAAGAATCGCTCCCCAATAACCAGAATATTCTTTTTTATACTTATCTAAAGCCTCTTTTGTATCAGCAATATAACCATGTGGTACTGCAATTATTTTACTATCCTTAAAAGCGATACCATTTACGTGGTTTTTTAATATAGATATTTTTGTTCTAGTTGCATAAGAAATAGTTCTTCCATTTTTGGTTGCGGTAATATGACTCACTCCGGAACTTTTTTGGTTACCAAATAAAAATACTAAAGATGATGATAAAAATAATGCTTGGCCACCTTTAGGTTGAATAGTTGGTTGTCCAAAAGCATTTTCAGGAAGTTGGACCCAAGGTTGTACAATAACTATCATTGTATTTATATACGGATAATCTTCCTTTTTTGATTTTGATATTCTTGAATGAATACCTCTTCCAATTTTATCTGCCAAAACTCTAGCGTCGTGCATTGAGCCTCCCCCGCCATCAAAAGTCATCTTACACGGAATACTTCCAATTGAATCAATGAAAAATGCCAAGTCATATGGTAAATCTCCCTTTTCTTGAGCATCTAACAAATCATTTATATAATCAGTAATCTGTTCAATATAATCAAAAGAGTCGTTAAATAAGAAATCACCATCCCAAACTCCATCAGCATTTTGTTCGGCCTGTAATCCTAACTCAACACTATGTTCAAAACTCCATTTTTTTTCCGTTATAATAAACACCGGTAAATGACCTTTTTTCTGAGCATCGGCCGCGGCTAATATCATTGCCGTGGTCTTAGAAGTGTTACTGTGCCCCAAAAACATGTTAATCCCACCCATTACAGGTCCCGGTAATCCAACCGCATCCATAAACGCTTCTCCGCAGTTATAGAAATTTTCGGGTTTATATTTTGTTTTTGTGGAGAATTTTTGTTTAATATCCTCCATCGAAAATTTTGTTTTCTTAATTGCCATAATTATACTTGTAAAATTCTTTTAAGGTTTTTAATTTATCGTTAGCGTTTGAGATTTGTTCAATAAGGTTATCCATTTCTCCTAAATGTTGTGGATGTTCACCAATACCAACAGGGTTCTCCATATACACCATTAAAGTGGCTTCAGCTTCACTCATTTGACTCTCATATTTTTTAATGAGTGCCTCATATAATTTTTCTCGAATTTTCATAAGTTTGTTTTTAAATCAAAAAACATTCTCAAGGACAAAATGTCTTTGAGAATGTCTTCGATGAGTTATTAAAATGGTAAATCACCATCGACCACATCATTTACTTGAGGGTCAACGATTGTTGTTTTTGTTTCTGTTTTTTTAGAACCACCCATAGTTGTGGTAGATTCTGCGTCATTGGTATAAACATATCCACCTTTATCACTATCCCATTTTGGAGTTTCTCCACGAGCGATAGCTTCAAGATATTCAACAGGTTTTTTTGAATAAACATCCAACCAAGTCAATTCATCATTAATCCAAGTATCTCCTTGAGTTTTTTCTTCATGAACCGGAGTCGGGTCATCATACATAATCGTCGACACACTTGTATATTCTTTACCTGCCGGTGTTTTAGACTTTGATAACTCAACGATAAGGTCACGACCTTTTTCAGGGTCTGTGATGTCTCCTTTGTTTCTCCAAATAGGAATAATCTTATCCAAGATACCATCATTTTTATAGTTATGTTTGAATCTCCAAAATTTTGGTCCATCCGATTCATTATCTCTATCGATAACTTTAACGATGTAAAATTTACGAGATTTATATTGTTTTGCCAATTCTTTGTCTGACTCTTTACCTGTAGACATTAACTCCTCATAAACTTCGTTTAATGGAGAACGCTCATTGTCATTCTTTCCCGGGTCATAGAATTTTTGCCATTGTCCACCCACTTGGATTTCGTGATACCAAGCTTCTTTAAATGGTGAACTACCATCTTGTGTTGGTAGGATACGAACTCTTCGTTGTCCTGATTTTTCTTTTTCCCCAAGAATAAGAGCGAAATACTTTTTCATTCTTTCATCTTGAGACATTTTACCTTGGGCCCCGCCCCCTGCTTGTTGTGCTTTTTCGTACTGTGCCAATACGGCGTCTAATGAACTCATCATGTGTTTTATGTTTTAAATTTATAAATAATTAATTAATGATAATTGAAATTATCAACTTTGTCAAATAAAAAAAACCACCTTTTGGGTGGTTTTCTCATTTATTTTTTTTCTCTTTATCTATATTTTAAATCGTCTTTAAATCCTCCACCTCGGAATGAATTTTTTATATCATTCACATTTATGTCGGTAACATCATCTGAAGTTAAAACATAATCATTTTTTCCTGTTTTTTCCATTTCTTCTTGTTTGTCATCAAAAAATTGTGATAATTTTTGATTAAAAGGGTATGAATCATAACTTCTCAATTCCAATTTTTCTTGAGGAGTTTTCTCTCTATACTTCTCTATTTTGTTTTCAAGTGAATTAAGTTTAGTCATAATGGTATCCATCTCACCTAGTTTTTGTTCTAAGGTATTTAATTGATTGAATAGGTTTTCAAAATAATCGTCTTGTTTGGTTTGGATATTTTTTTGAGCGTCAACCAATTCGGTAATGTCAAGTTCTTCAGTACCAGAAGATCCCTCTTCAGTTTTACCTTGATTATCAATTTTTTCAACATCTGGGTCAGATTCAACATCGATTGGTTCAGGAGTTACTTCCGCTTCGGGTGCCGGTGGTGTTGTTTCTGCTCCGAGCGCCGGTGCAGTTTCAGCTCCAGGTAATGGTGCGGTTAAATCATCAATCGCATCCTGTTCTGAGATATAGTTATTAATACTTCTATATCTTTGAATTTCTTCTAATATTTTTTTATCTAAACTCATTTAATTAACCGTTTAATAATTGTTTAATTCCTCTTGAAGTTTCAACTCTAACTCTTCTGTTAGCAGTTGTTTGATGTCCCGCTCTTTCGATAAGTCCGTCTCTTTCTCTAACCACATAACAATCACCAGTATCTAAGTCACAAACTTGTTTGGTTCCATCACCATTATCTTCTTCAGAGTATCTAACTGATTTTCCAAGATAGTTGTCTAATGCCGTTTTTAAATTCATATAATTATTTTATATATAAATATACAACAAAACTAAATAAGTTAACTTGTTATAACCGTAAATGAGAATGTTTGTGAAATATCTCTAATAACATCATTAGGATTATTGGTAACATTGTAAATTACATTTCTGTCGAGAGGTTCTGCAACTAAAGTAATTTTACTTTGAATTTTAGTGTTTTTATTTACATCAATAACATAACTAACTCGTTCACTAATCGCACCTTGTATATCAACATCGGTAATTGAGAAACTTTGTCTATTTCCACTCACATTATTTTCAAACTCTTTTTCAAATGTCCCTTGTCCAATTTTCTCATCCACAATTGTATTGTTAGGTCCAACAACAGGTTTAGTTGCGGTCCATGTCCATTCAACATATTCAGGTAAAATATTCCATTGACCTGAGACAGGGTTGATAGCAATTACCATATTGGTGTTCCCTCCTGTTGTTTGATTAGTCGTTGTATTTGCAGTTAATACAACTATTTGAGGTTGGGTATTAACATTAGGTGGTAATCCCGGTGGTGTTATTGGTGTTGATGGTGTTAATTGTTGGGGGTTATATGTGAACGCGCTGAGACTTATCCCATCACCTTTTAATCCTCTAACTATTATTGAGTCTTGTTGAGGAATCGAGGTATTACTAAAAGGAACAATAACACTAATATTAAATTTATTAATAATTGTTATATTATTTGTTGTCGTCACATTGTTAATTGTGACTGCGGTAACTTGGTCTAAATTATCACCAACAATAGTTAAAATAGTCCCACTAATACCAGTTAATGGTGAAAATGTGTTTATCGTTGGGGGTGGACAAGTAACGGTAACACTAGTTGTATTTAAATTATTTGTTGAATTCGTTATACCCTTTTTTTCGTTCTCAATTGATTTTAATTGATTTTTATTAGTTTTGTTTAATTCTTTTGATATGTTCACAGGTAGTTTGACATCTGGAACGGATTTAAACGCCTTATCGAATGTTGCCGCCAATTCTTTGTATTGACTTAAATTGTTAGTGAAATATTCTTGCGAAACTCCTGTAGGTACTGGCCATTCACAAACATAATAATTAGTAATTCCATATTCCAAGAATTCATCGGTAAATCTCTCAAGATTACGTGTTAACCTTGAAATCATAAATTGTAAGAATTTGGTTATTGTGTCGAATGTTGCGATTGGTTGTGATGTTTTTTCCGGAGTTAAATTAGAGATATTAAGACACGAATATTTATTTTTTGTAAAGTAAAAAACACTTTCTCCGTAATCATTGGTGGTTAGTGTAATATTTGCAAAGTTATTATTATACCCATTAAATTTACCTGACTCAAATGTTTTTACATAACATATCATGTAAATTATAACTTGTAAATATCCATTATTTGTTTCTTTTTTAATTTCAGTCACAAATTGTTCCGGTGTAAGACTAGTTAACACTGAAGTTTGAGCGTCACCATAAAACACAAAATCACTTGATAAATTATTAGTACATGAATTAGGATTTGCCTTAGTATTATTACCAGATTGAGTAATAAGTTTTGATGAGTCCACATCTGTTATTGCCTTCCCGGTGATATTATCTTTAGAGTTCTTGATGATACTTTCAACATTTGTTAATAGATTCTGATTAATACTTTGTAAGTAATTATCAATTGAAGGTAAATTATATATACTTTGTCTAGTCCCCGTGAATGTGGTTTCAAAATTTCCCTGAGTAATTGTATGATTAACTTCGGTAATAAAATACGGACCATGAAACATTGGAACATTTCTTAGATTGAAATACATTGCAGGTTGTAATAATGCATTTCCGAGACATTGAACCGTACATTGGTAACTTCTATTTTTATAAAAATTATATAATCCATTATTTTGTGTTGTAACATTTCTACCTGAAGCTTGGTCAACCATATTTAAATATGCTTGGATTGATTCAGATGTTGCCTTTCCGGAATCCATAGATGTTTGAATAGAGAAAAAAACATTTTGGTTTCTAATACCAGCGTCTACATTAAACCCAACACACTTATTTGAAATACCCCAATCTTTTTTATTAGTAATATCTTCAATACATGGATTATCTGAATATCTTCTTAAGTCAAAAGCATCACTTCTAAACCTTGAGTTACCTTTTGGTAATTCAAGATGTTCTGATGGTTTATCGGTAAAAAAACAAACCATTTTTGGACTTGAGTTTGCATAATCAACATCAAGATATGTTCCCCACATTCTATCACCAAATTCCAAACTTCCTTCCCCGTTTGGTGTTACTATACTTGATGAAACATCTTGTACATTATAGAAATTAACATAGGATGGTAACGGCATAACATTAAATTTATTTTTAATTAAAATACCACTTATGAATGTAAAAACACTCATTTGCATATTTAAAGAATTCTTATTAAGAATATCTCTTAAATCAAAAATATCCAAAATTATTGTATCCCCAATGTTTCTAGATGCTCTATCTAAAAATAAAAAATCCTCAAATAGTGTTTTATTTGTATAATCAGAACCGGCAATCCATTTATCATTTAAAGATTTAAATGTTTCCCAAAATTCAATTTTACTTTGGTCACCATCCAAAACACTTTTAATTACTTTTTCAGGTAATTCTTGTTGGTCTGGTAAATCCAACCTTACTTGATTTAAAATTAAATTCAAAATATTGTCTTGAAAGTTAGAATTTTTTGTTAAATACTCTTGAAGTTTTACTTTAAATTGAGCACTATTAATTGTTGGTTGTAACAATTTTTGGGTGGCATACATTTTTATTATCGGCGATAATAACTTCACATTATTTACTGTAAACTCAATATTATTATCAATAAAAAAATCTGTTATATACGAACCACTATTAGAATAGGCCAAGTTTGTTATTGTTGAAAATCCAACTTCTGTTTCTAACTCTAACCACGCATCCGGATAAGTTGATTTTGATGCGGCAATTGTTGTTGTATTTGATTTCGACGGTAAACTATTATTTATATAAGGATTAAATATAATTGGGCTAACAATTGGGTTATTACCTCCTCCCTGAGCAAGATAAGAATCCGTTACTCTTCGATTATATTGAGATGGATTACCATATTTCAATATAACATCATACTCTAAGAATGATTTAATTGTTGTTGAAAATATTGTTAATTGAGTACCTCCAATATTGTTAAAGTATTCTTCGGTAGTTATTGAAGATGTTTTTGAGTTAACTTCCATTAAATTTCTAAACAAATATTGGAAATTTTTAAATAATATATTTGGGTCTGAAGGAGATTGACCAACAGGTAATATTACTTCAGGACCTAAATCTATATTCGCAATTGGTTTAGACCAATTTAAAAATTCTTTTTCAAATTTATCTAAAATACTTTTATCAAATACTGAGAAAATCTCTTCAATTTTTGAGTATTCGTCGGTAATTAATAATTTAAATGGTGATTGTTGTGTTGTACCAGTTTCAATTTTATTCAAATAAGAATCCGGTTGTGGTTTAACTATTTGTTCATTATTAAAGTAACCATAATTTGGTGATGCCCATAATGTTCTAATTGAACCGTTATATATTGAATTGTTATTTGCGAATTCACATATTGGTTGATTATTGTTAAGACATTCAATTCTAGTTTGATTAAATTGCGTTCCGAAAGAAGGAACTATATAATATTTAAGATTGCTCGTGTTATTACTTGGATTACATTCAGCACCTGTGGATGTATCATCACCTAACCCATTAGGGACAATGACCGACCATGTTTCAATATTTTGGTATGGGTATGTGTTACCACTTGAAACCTGTATATTTGAATCGTTGAAATTAAATATTTGAACTCCGTAATCAATACTTTTTTGTATCTCACTATCCGTATAATTTTGATACAAATCATACCCATTATAAAACACATTAAAATCGTTAATTACTTTTGGGTAAAACCCTACTTGTATTTCAACATTATTATTTAAAATATTTTGTAATGTAATTTTTTTTACTCCATCATAATTGATGGTGTATGTTTTAGTGTCTGAACTTACTATCGGGTCAAAATTCCCTTTATAGTCAAAATTCTTCCAAGCTGAATCTAAAATATCAACATTAGTTGTTTTGTATGTTTTATATCTATACCATATAGAACCAAGTTTTAAAACCCAAGCGTAAGGCATTTTATGTATTGCACCGAATTTTTTGAAACAAGATGCAATATAATCCAAATCAGCGGAAGCATCTAATGTTTTATATTTTTCTTTTAATGATGCCAGTGGTAATGAGTTAATGAAAAGATAAGCCGCTTGAGTGTATGGATGTGGGTTGTTTCTTCTCCATTGGTCTACCCCATTTTGTATTGAATTAACAAAATAAGGAGTGTTTAATAACGATGTTGTATTTTCAACTGACTTGGAGTTATTCGGTGAAAAGTAATTAATATATCCTTCGGTTGGAACAAAAAATGTAGGGTCTTTTCTTAAATCGTAAAACGCAGATAAACCAATAGTGGCAACTTCATTTGTTGGATTAGAAACTCTAAGGTAAGAAAAATTGGTGACGGGCCTGTTAGTAGAATAATTATAGATACTATCAAAATTTGAAATAACATCTCTATCTTCAAAAACTGTTAATACTTTGGTTGTATTGTAAACAGAATTTTTAGAACTATTTGCATTGTTCGCCATATTATTAGAAACCCATGTCGGGTCTGTAAATGGGTATGTATCAATTATAATTGGTTCGTTTGTCACATTTTTCACCAATTGTAGTAAACCATCTGAAATTGTTTGTGTTTGAGGTTCTCTACCTAAATCATTTAAACTTAAAATACTAAACGAATTTTCGGTTAAAGTTTTAATATATGGTGTGACAAAAAAATCTCTAATGTAATCTTGATAAGACCTTCCCGTCCCTTGATTTGAAATATTCTGTAGAAAACCAGGATAGTTTTGAGAGGTTATATCATAATTCTTAAGTTTTAAAGTTAAGAAAGGAGAGCTAACACCTAAACTTGTTTTGATATTGTTAGTTTCAGCATTAAAAATTAACTTTGACAGTTGGTCAATTTGATTACTATTACCTCTAATAAAATTAGAGTAGTGTGAGGTTAGAAATTGTCTTTCCCATATTTCATAAAAAAACTTTAATTCAACTTTATTAACATACGCAATACCTTCGGAAGGGTATTCAATCGCATTAAAATTAATTATATTTGTGGTGTTTTGGCTATCAATTGGAGGTTGAGTTACGGGTTGAGAAAATTTTTGGGTAAGTCCTTTCATATATTCTTCAACAAATTCAACTTCAGGCCATACCTCGTACAACCATCCGTTTGTTAAATCAACATATTTTGGGTCTCCGGGATATTTTAATTGGAACCTACCCTTTTTATCATCAGTGGTTTCAACAAAAAATTGAGGCCATGGGTAAATTGGGTCTTGACCATTAACCAATCCCTGGTTTTGATTTTTAGCTTGTTGAGAAATATTAAAATGTTGGACATTATCAACTCCAAGTGCTGAGGATGGGTTATTTAAAATAACATTCGCCCTTATAGGATGGTATTTTACATTCCAAGCATTTGTATGGACTTCATCTAATAATCTAATAAAACCTTCCGCAGAAGCCATAATAACTGAAATAATATTTCTTACAGTTGGTTTGAACCCTAACCCTATTGAAGAGCTTTCAATTTTTTTAGCTAAATCCGCAGTAATTTCAGTTTCATAACCCAATAATTTCTTATTAGTTTCTGTTTCCATCTTGGATAATAGTTTTTGGAATTCACTAAAAACATAAACGGGGGGTAAAACAATGTTTGCATTATTTGTTTGTCCTCTAGTGTCAGAACTATTTTTTTCTGTCGTAGGTTTAATTTGGTCATAAATTAGCGTTTCAGTTGAGGTAATGTTTGCCTGTGTTGGTAGTAAAACCCCTGTTTGTGAAATTGTTGTTTGTGTTAAATCAACATCACTTAATGAAATTTGTTTCTTAAAAGTATCATATATTATACTATTTTTTATTGGCGTTGTACTACCTTTACCTAAAGTTGGGTTGGCGGCTAATAACTTATTAAATTCATTAACCAATCCTTCAAGTAAGGTATTTGCTTCTTGTTTTATAGTAGGATTGTTAACATACTCTTTTTTAAATATATAAACTTCATCTCCCGTTCCCTTTAATTTTATTGGTTTTGGGTTCATGTATTTGTTAAACCAAGATTGATTACCCGAATAGATTCGTTTAAAGTAATTAGTTAAAGTTTCTTTATAAGTTCTAATATTAGTTAAAGGCTCTATTAATACAGGTGGATATGAGTTTTGAATAGTTCGTTCAAACTCTTGTAATTTATTCATTAATTGAGCTAATGTCAATTCCGGAAAATCTGGACTAATTAAACCTTTCGATTTGTATTCACTATAAACCTCAACAATTTTTTGGTATCCTTTTTCTGACACAAGTTGTGTTACGGTATTATTAGTTGATATAGAAGATTCTTTTGATACTACATCACTTTTAGATTGTGATTCGATATTTTTATTAGAACCTCCCTCAGGAGATGTCGGTGATTTTGAAATATCAAAAGTTCTACTATACATATGAGGTGTAGCAAATAAACTACCCATCGATATCTCATTTAATATATTAAACTTATATCCAACAAAATCTAATTCAATTGTGTAATTACCACTAAATGTGTTAAATCTCGCATTAAATGTTTTTAGATTTAATTGATATCTAACCGCTTGTCCATAATAACCTTTAAGGGTTAAATAGAATGGGCAATATGGTAATTGAAAAAAAGCGGAATATGGTGAATTGTCTCCAAGTTGGAATAAGGCCCTTCCTTGAACATCTTCAAGTGTCATACTAACCGTAGGGACAAATGAAGTATTTGTTTTGATACTAATACTAGTTATACCTAACAACCCATTATCAATAGGTTTACCTCCGGGACTTGCGACGGATGTTTTAAGATACGGATTCTGTCCGTTCGGTGGTCTTATTATTTCTTCTTGTATTTGATTATCCCCTGTACCATTTCTAGAATTCTTACCTGTTAATTCATCATAATAACCTGTTGTTAAAAAAGTTTCCTCGGTTGGTCGTAAAAAATTTATTTTTGCTACTGATATTGTTTGATTAATATCATTGGGAGCTCCTCCAATTGATAATTTTGTTCTTGGTACTACATCAGCCTCAAGATTCACATACATAACTAAATTCTCATGGTCAACTAACCTTTCTTTAACATTACCTGTGGTTCTATCTATAGTTTTGTTTGGGTCAACAACAACAATGTTTTGATAATCAAATTCTACTAAAATATTACCACTGTTATCTCCTTGTAAGTTACCTGCCATAATTATTTAATAATTTAGTTCCTTTTCGTAAATTATCTACCATAATAAAAAAAATATTCAGCCACCGCAGATTTATAATCTTGTAATGAAGGTAATAAAGGGTAAGGGATGATTAACACCGCACCGTCATAAATATAATTCTCTAACCCCCCAAATTGAGGATTTGCCTGTAAAATTAACCAACCGAAAAAAGGTGAATTGTAAAATTCTTGTGAAACAACATCTAATCTACTTCTTCCCACTTTATAAATAAATGTCTTATCCGTTGGTTTTTGTCCGATACTTACAAAAGGGACAATAGTTTGTTCCCCATTGATATTAAAATCACTATATCTGTTATAATATTGATATGCCATTAGTTAAGTTTTGCTTTTGATATAAATACATCTGAAGGACTTTCGTCGTTCCAAGTTTTATTATTTGTATTCTGATTTTCAACCCAACCTAATCCTTTAATTAATGTTTGTTGAGCAGGGGTATTTGCACCTTCGGTAGTGTATGTAAATGTCCTTTTTTTCTTTAAATTAAATGGAGTATATTTTAAAAAGTCCTTTAATTTATTTTTCTCCATTTCATCAATAAAAAATTTAGTTATTACATTTTCTTCTTCAAACGCCGGTTTTGCAATCGTTAACCAGTATTTATCAAACTCCGTACCTATTTCATCATTTTTTCCCTTACCTTTTAATGCGGAATTATTTGTAATGTTACTAATTAATGCGTTTTTAAATGATTCATATTTCTTAGAATCTACAACATCATTAGATACTATCATGTAAACTCTTCTAAAGGTATAACCACTATTACTATCAAATAAACCAGCACTAAACGGGTTGAACACTTTTTTAGTCTCAAGTCTATAATTTGGTTCAAACACTAATTGTCCTGTATATTTTTTACCCTTATAATCAATTTCAGTTGGTGCGAAACTAATAAGATTAAATTCGGTGATACCGCTTTTAATTTTTTTCACATCATCATATAACTCCGTTAAAGTATTAGTTACATTGGTTGAGCTAGGGTCAACTTCGGTAGTCCCGGAGGTAATATAAGAGACAATCTTACCATCAGAAACTTGATATCCATCGGTTCCGGTATCTGAAGCCGCAGCGTAAGTAATTGCATTAATTCTTCCAATATACCCAATATAACTTTGTTGTACTGAGACCATACCGTTAGCTATGTTGGTAATTGCATTTTGGAAGGAACCTCTTTTATTATTAACAAAATTTGAATAATTTTCTTGGAGTTGATTTACAAGTCTATTTGTAAAATTTTGTTTTGAGATAAAATCAATAAACCCTTCATCTTCGTTTTTAATGTCTTTAATTAATTGTCCGAATATTTCATCAACCCTTTTTTCCAAATTATTTGGTTTACCAAATAAGATAGTTTCAGGTTCATTTTTAACTCTCATAAATTTACCTTTCTGATAAATTCTTTCTGACATCCATTGTTGTCGAACCGCGTTATTATATTGGTTTAAGGATTCTCTATTTTTATTAACAACATTTGTAAAATAATTTTGACTTTCTTCAACCAATTTATCCATAATAGAACTATAACTAAGAGTTCCTGTTTGATTTGTATCTCCAACCACATTAGTAAGAATTGTTCCTACCGCTTTATCATTACTTTGACCATTATTTGGTGCCGCTTGGTTAATTGTTGGTGGATCAACATTATTTTCAATTGCAGATTTTAAAAAGTCAGCATCAATCACTTTATAACTTAAATCAGTTGAATCTGCTCTATCGTCATAAATTTCTGTATTAGCATAATAGTTAAACGTTAACGCATTTTGTAATTTGTCCACAGATTCTTTTAAACCACTACCTCCAACAAAATTAAACGCTAATGTTACATTAGCAATCATTGGTTGAACCCCAATCCCTTCTGGATTTATATCTAACTCTTCATAAGTTAATTGTAAACTAGTTGGAATTATTTTAGTGTTATAAAAATCTCCAACACGTAAAATTAACACCGGTGGTGCGCCAAATGAAGTGTTGGTTGCGTTATTAAAACTAAGGGATTTGGTACCATTATCGACATTAACAGTTGGGATCGTATCTCCGGGTCTCATACATTGTTGTAAAAATGTTAGTCTTGAGTTAAGACCCTCCGGTGTCATTGAGTGAAACGCAGGTTGGAAAAATTTTAATTTATCCCTTAAGTTATCGTAAACTAATGGTGTTTCTTCTTTTATTGTTTCAAAATAATCACATTCAGATAGTAATGACCTCAAAACCCTTTTACTTATATTATCTCTTTGAACTACGGTTGTTTCAATAACCGGAACAGTTTCGGTTTTAGTAACAACATTTCCCGTAACAACGGTAGTCTTTTTTGGTGGTAGATCGGCAGGGGGTGCGTTCAATGTTGATACTACATTTGATATGAAAGCACGTCTACAAGCCATTGCATTAGTTGTATAAACTTCTGTATTTGCCGGTTTACTATTAGCATCACCATCTCCACAATTAACTTCACCCTTTGGGGTAAATTGTCCTGTCTTATCATCAAAAGCCATAACTTGCGTTCCTGTAGATGTGCTAGTAAACTCTCCAACTCCTCCAGTATCGTCAAATCGTAAATTACCACTTTTAACATATTTTGCTACTTTTTCGTTTTCACTAATATAACTAATTGCAGAGTCAATTCTTTTTGCCGACAGAATATTATTAGACGCCTCTGTTGCTTTTGGAGATGTACTACTTTTAAAATATAATGTTACGGTTCCATTTACAATTCCGTCTTTTGTGTTAGCAATAAATTGTTTTTGTAATTCATTAATTAGTTCATCAATTCGGTTTTTATTTGGTATTATTACCGAATTAAAAAAAGATCTTGTTGCACCAGAATTCGGACCAGAAATCAAATATTCATATCTCCTTTGAGGACTTACATAAGCGTTATAAGTTGGTAGATAATTTTCACCAAGTTCTTTTGGTATGTTATTGTCAAAGTAAAACGAAATGTTCTCAAAATTTTTCAAATCATTTTGGGGTACACCACCAGTACTAGCATTATCACTTTTAACTTGAGGTGTACTATCGAGAGTATTAACAACAGACTTAACTTGGTCGGGTGTTAATACTTTAGAACTTAAAGCGGTTTGAATTTGAAACAAATCGTTTGGTGATATTGTATAGTATTTTTTGGCTAATTCATATAAATCGTATTTTCTACATCCCGCAAAAAATGATTCTAAAATACTATCAATTCTAGTTTTATTGGTCTCGTTAGCCAAAACTTTATTAACTATAACATTTAAAACCGATGGATGGTCTACAACAATTTTCCAAGTTAAAGTACCTGTTCTACTAGTATTTTTGTAAGTATAAATTGGTTCGGGCCTACCGATAAAATCAGTTCCCTGCCAATTAGCTTGTACACTCTCACTAAAGGTTAATCCATATGGTGGAAACCACATCACTCTACCTCCATTGGGGCCTCTTTCACATACAGGTAAATCAGAAACTGTGAATCCGGGGGTATTTGATGTTCTCCAAGATAAATTTTCAATTGAAAACATGTATTTTTTCGCAACGGCATTATTAAAAGTTCCAACTAAATTTGTTGAGTCTTGTCCTCCTTCTTGTTTATTAGGAGCAATGTTGAGGTTATATGTTTTATCTAACACTGAATATGAAAACCTTCTACCTTCAGTAACAATACCGTCCGTTTTCTGTAAATCATTATATTGAATATATGGTACGTCTTTAGCAAATACTCGACAATATTCTGTTCCAACTTCTTGCCCTATTGACCCCACATACCTTAAAACCCGAGAACCTTTTGTCAACTCTTTATATCCATCGTTAAAAACTTTAGAAACTTGGTCAATAGCATTACCCACATGTTGTAATCTTTTACCTCCTTGTGGTTGACTATTAATAATTCTTTGTGTGTCGTCAAGTATTGAACCCTCCCTAAAAGTTCTTTCTGTTGACTCGGTACTATTATAAGATGATGGTTTAAAATCCTCATCTTGATTAGTGACCTCACCTCCAACTCCGACTTTCTTACCGGCATTTCCTTTGTATTTTGGTGAAACCCAAGTGAACCCACCTTCAATACCTCCACCATTACTATATGTTGGTCCGTTCGCCCCCAGTCTAATTTCTTTACTAGGTCCTTCATATAATTGAGCAAGTTCTTGAGGTCCGTAAACAGGAGCTTGTTGTTCATTACCAAAAGCATCTACGGGTAATTCTCTACTTGGTGAGAATACTCTTGATGGGTCAGATGTTGTTGACCCAACATAAAAATTAGCATTATTTGTTTGGCTTCCAACAATCGCACCACCTAATCTATCTATTAATGTTCTATCGTAGTTTGGTTTATACTTATTAAAATTAATATTTTTCCATAAGATAGACTTTTGTCCTCCTCCCGTATTGTTGTAGAAAATTTGAGAACCTGTTTTTCCCGCACCCAATAAATTTGATACAAAATTACCTACAGCAGCAATTGGATTAGCAATTAAGGATTGGGCAATAGTCCCTGGTTTTGGTTGGTTAATGTTAGGGTCAAAATATGAGCCAGGAATTAATGAGAATGGTAGTAAACTTCCCGTCAATCTAAGTGAAAAGTCCGCAGCCGCGGTTATAGGGTTAGACGGGACGGTAATTTGATAATTGGGTTCAATTAATGGAACTCTACCCGTCAAAATATTAACAACATTCGTGCTGCTATTAACATTTAAAATATTTGCACGACCTATAGTTTCTCGGATAATTGCTCGTCCAATTCTTTCCTCAAACTCTCTTTTTAATGTTTTAGCCCCTAATCGAGCGATAAAGGAATCCTCACTCAAACGACCATTACTACCTTGTGGGTCTGACGATAATAATATTGATAATGATGAATAAGATGACGAATTAAAAGTTGTTGGGTATGGTTGATTGTTATATAAATTTGGGACTCCACCTGTAAGTCCGTTATTTATTGAATCAGGAGACACGATTGCTTCTCCAGCATCTAATTGTTGTAAACTATTAGGACCATAAGCATTTAATGGTTGCCATGGTGGTGCAATCCCTGGAAATCCGATTTTCGCAGCAATTTGGGCTTCTTCTAAAAGTTTTGCGTCTTGTTGTCCGGGACCATATTCACCTTTATTGGGAGCAATAGTATTAACAGGTAAATCAGGTAATTGTTCGTATCCCCCATCATTACCCCATTTATTAAGTGGGTATAATTTATTGGCGAAAAATGGTGTATCTATAAAAGAGTCCGGACTATCAACAGGAACTAAATCAGATTGAACAATCTCATATGTTGTCGGTGGCACAACTTTAGTTGGAGATTTGGAGTATGGCGCCAAATTTCTCGTAATAAGTTTTTTTCTAAACCCTTCGGTGCTAATATAATCTAATGGACTACCCATCTATTTTCTATTTATTTATAAATAGGTTAATGTTAATTTTTTATTCAAAAATTACTTTGTTCTTTCAAGCTGTTTTGATTTTTGAGATATATATTCGTAGATTAATCTTTTATATTCTTCAGATTCCATATAAGTTTTTAATTGTTGTTGACTAACACCTGCTGGTGCTTTTATATCAAACACAACGGTACCACCAAAATCAACTTTCGAATTAACCGTCTGAACACTACTACTAGTTTTTTCCGAAGTACCATCAAAACTTTTAGTTCCAAATATACTTGATTTACTTATTGGTTCAATTTTTTTTGTTCCTGTAATTTTAGAGGCGCTACTTGATTTTTTGAGCTCTGAGTTTGTTGCTCCCAAAATTTCTGAAGCATATTTTTTAAACGCTAATTCAATACCACTTTTACCGGTAATTTGTTTATCGCTATCTCGTAAAATATTTTTTAAAGCATCAAACCCTTTATCACCAAGAGTATTTGCTTTATTTTTAATTTCATTTTCAAGAGAGGTAAGTTTTATCGCAAAATCTTTATTACTTATTTTACCCATATCCTTTGTGGTAAAAAGTGCTCCCATTTTTTTAACGACATCGTTAATACTTTCAGTTATCTTAGAACTTTCAGGTACATTTTTGTCAACCGATTTCGCAACCGAACTTACAATTCTTTCCGCACCTGTAAGATTTCCTCTAATGATTGAAGCCCCCGCAATTCCATAAGTTCCCTTTGCAACATTTGATTCTACCGCCTTTTGAATATTTCTCAACACATCTAATTGACTGATTTGGATTTCTTCTAAAGTTTTTGGAGCTTCTTCTTGTTTTTTCCTCAACTCTTTGAATTCGTCTGCGGTAATATCACCAAGTTTTTTGTATTCAATCGCACCCTTATCATCTTTAATTTGAACAACATACTCACCATCTTTCTTTGTTGCCATATTAGCCAACAACTGTCTGTCTTCTGGTTTATCAAACTGTAATGATGGACTAATAGCCGATAACCTTTCATTTAAAGAAGCGGCCGCTAAAGCACTTTTTGTTAATTGGTCATAAGAGATTCCGGTCTCAGTAGCCATTTCTCTTAAAGTCAATAATCCTTGACGATTTATTGTAAAATTTCCTGCAGCATCAAGTTCGACAAATTTTTGTGTTGCTTTAATTATACTATCTTGTAGAGCCCCAGGATTAGTAAGTGAATCATTCATCATTGCAAAAGGGTCTCCTAATTGACCAACCGCAACACCTAATCGTTGTAGTGCCACCGCGGTTTTAATAGCCTCTTCGGGTTTCATAACTTTTTCTGCGAAAGTAGCGGTTGCTGACATATCAAATCTCAACATTGACGCTTGTGCCGCCATTTTTGTTAACCCTCGAACACCGTCACCAAAATTGAATTTATTCATTATAGACATGTTTTGAGTGACATCGCTCATTACCGTCTTAGCATTTAGTCCAACACTTTGAACATACTGGATAGAATCCTCTAAGTTAACTCCGATTTGAGATGTCTCATACCCAACTTCAGCGAATTTTTCAACTAAGGAACTTGAGGTAGTTTCGAGAATTGTAGATGCAGCATATAACTTACTAACTTGGTCTTCTGTAGCAATTACATTCCTTCTAGCACCTTCTGCAATACCTGCCATTGTTGTAGAAACATCAGAAATGTTACCACCCAAACGAATGACCCCCGCCGCGGCTCTTGACACCGCGTCGTTCATTTCATCCATACGAGTTCTTCCTTGTACAAAGGACTCATTAAGTCTATTCGCTTCTTGATACATGTTACCAATAGCGTTTAATATATTATCAATAGGTTGACCTAACCTTTCAAAACTTTCTTTAAGTTCTTTAGCACTACCTTCGTTGTCTGCCATAATAATTTAACTTTATATATAAATAGAAGAAGGACTAAAATTTTTAGTCCTTCTTGTTATCTTCAATCCATTTATCTAATAAATATTTTCTCACGAATAATGGCATTTTTTCAAAATCACCATAACTGATATTCATAAATTTATTCAAATAATAGAATTCGTCTATTTGGTTTTTCCTATAATCAGAAGAAAGGACGAAAAAACTCGACCCCAAACCCAACATTCACTGTCAGCTTTTCTCCGGACGGGGCCATTATTGATTTATTCATATCTAATCTAGGTTCGTTCTCGTTCATAAATTTTCTAATAAATTTAGAATCTGAAATTGGCATTGTTTCAATAAATTTACTGATAGTTGACTTGTCATCCGAACCATCAATTTCAACTACTTCTTTTTGTAATCTCCAAGTGATTTTCGGAACAACTCTACCTTGAGGGTATGTTTCAACTAATTTACTAATATCCATAATCTCTCCGTAATTAAGTGGTTTTAATTTAACGGTTGATTGGGTTTTTGGTAATTGAACGGTAAATGTTCCGTCTTCGTTAGGTATTTGTCCGTTAATTATACTTAATTGGTCTAAAATAATTTGAGACTGAAAAGATTTTTTAGTTGCTGGGTCAACAAGATTTAATGTCATTTCAGGTCCAAATCCCGTGTTTCGTAAAAAAATTAATATTGCTTCAATATCTCCTTCAAGTAAGTCCTCAATCTTAACGTCAGGTTCATATATCTTGGCTCGTAATAAACTTGTTGTCAAGTCGTTTGTTCCTGCCATTATAATATTTTCGTCTGATGCGGTAAGATAACCGACTTTTAAAGATTTCTTTTTATTTTTATAAAAAAGTCCTTGGGAGGGTAATTGAACCACATCATGTGGTAGTGTAAAATTTTCTTGACCGTAGTCTCTTGATTGTGTTTCCATATATAAAAAAATTAACCGTAAAGTTTATTTGCTTTACGGTTAAAAATAAGTTAAATAAAAATAATAGTAAATACTAAATACAAATTAATAAACTAACACACAACGATCCATCCGTAATGACACTGTAATATCCGCCAATGCGTCTTGACTATAACTTAAAGCCCCAAAATTAACATCAGTTAAAAATGTTCCATAAAGAATCCATTTTTCAACCACAACACCTGTTGGGTCTAACATTTCAAGATCGATATCTTTTTTATATCCCGCAGCATAACCCATACGACCGGTAACAGATTCGGCATGTAGACGAACCCACTCCATAAGTGCTTGAGCGGCTGAAGGACCAATCGGGTCACGGAATTTAACCGAAATTGGGTCCCAATTAAATCTACCTGCAACAAATGTTGATGTATTTAAAAATTGTATTTCAGTTGGTGCAATTTTAATAGTTGGTCTTGCCGCTGTTTCAACAAACCATTCATTTATCCCTAAACTGGATGGAAACCTTAAAATAAACCGGTTCTGTCTTTTTGGTTCATAAGGTATGGGCATTTTCATTAATAAATCAGCCATGTTATTTCAATTTTGTTTTTTTTTTGTGTTTATATTTTATAAATATACTCTTGATTAAAAATTTTTATATTTACTTTTTTTTTTAAGAAATTATTCTCTATTTATATAACTTTTTAATGCCTCCAGCCGTAGAATAAGTCTTAACTATATTATCTGGTTTATCTTTAAAATGTTTACTCATAGCTTCTACGTTTTTTATATCATCATCTGAAAATCCTATAACCGGTTCTTTTGTTATAAAATTATTTGAAATATCATTTTTAATAAATGCCCTTTTATTTATAATTCCAGACATTCCTTTTATATATGATACAAAATCTTCCATAGCTTTAACTTTTAATTCTTCAGGATTTGACACTCCTTCTTCATTACCAAAACTAACAGGGTGATACTTATTTAACTCTAAATACGATTTAATTAATTCGTCGTCACTCATTTCATCTTCATTAACAAACGACCTATATTTTTTTAAATTTTTAATTAATGTGTCTTTATCTATACCATTGAAACCACTTATAATGTAATTATATATCGATTGTTTTAATGTTTCAGGATTATGACCTCTAGCCGTTATAATTGCAAAAATTGACCCATTATTTATTGCTTCTCTGAAATCGTCAAACGCTGGACCTTCTTTAGCTATCATAGAGTCAACTAAAAAATCTTTATCACCTTTCGTTCTAAAATTCCTAAATGGTTCGTCGGCATATCCAACAACCACATTTCCTTTGTATTGTATGGGAATTTTACCTAAATCATGTCGATACTCCGCAAAGTCATCTGTGCTCATACCAATTTCCTCGCCATCTTCAGTTTTTAACATAATTTTAGTCGGCATATGAACAATATTATCATCCCAATCAAAGGCATAATATTTCATATCTGGTGTTCCCTCGGGATTAAAACCTTCTTTAATCTGTTTTTTCATATTTGGTAATTAAAGGGGATACTTTCATACCCCCATTAAATTTATTATTTTTAGATATTTTCAAACGATGCTCCTGTTGGTGTGATGAAAAACTCAATATCGATGAACTCAAGAGATCTCGTAGGTTTTATGTAAATTTTACCAACTAATCTGTTAGAGTCTAAATCTTCAGGTGTTGAAGATACTGTTACACGGAAATCGTAAAGACCTCTATCTCTTCTGATTGAATCTAAAATAGGGTTAACACTATCTAAGAATTGTTGTCTAACGATTTGGTCGTTTTGTTCGAATAATAATCTTACAGCTACTGCTGAAATCAACTTACGAGCTTGGAGTAATAATCTTCTTACATTCAATCTATTAAGTGCCGAATCTGCGACTTGTAAAGTTTTGTTACCCCAAATTACGGTTCCAATGTCAGAGTAAGTTGCTATAGGGTTAATTCTACCTTGATACAATGTATCTCTGTCTTGTTGTGTAAGTTTCTTACGAGCTTTGATTGAATTCACAAGACCTCTTGTGTAACCCGCTGATGCAAACCAAGGGAATGAAATATTATCAGTCAATGCTAAGTTTCTACAAACTTCACCTGTTGGTGGTAAATAAATTTGAGTGTTATTAACCGTATCACGAACTAATATCCAAGGATAGTAAGTTGCTGTGTAGTTAGAATCAATTCCTGTATTATCTAAGTTGTCGACCGCTTCTTGAGGATAGATGATGTCTTGAGGATTTGTTGAATCCGGTGTATACATCTTATAATCAGGTGTCGTTGCAATATATATTGAATCCGCTCTTGAGAATTGAACCATGTCTATTGCTTCTTCTACAAGATTTGAGTTATTAACATAATCAATCGCCGTTGTTGCAAAAATATTAATATTTGTTGACTCCGGATTTGCAAATGTTAAAATACCAAGTAAATAAGCGTAATAATCAGTATTTGCAAAATCTTGAGTATTGTTCTGAACAACAATTCGTTTGAATAATCCGTCACCTGTTGCAGTAGGGTATCTTGTACTAGGGTAAGCTCCTGCTAAGAAACCTGACGCACCTAATTGGAATCTATCTTCATTTGTTCTATATTCTCTATATATGTCCCATCCGTCAAAACCTCCCGCAAAACATACAGTATATTTTCTTGAGAAAATGAAGTAATAAGGATTTTCTTGTGTTCCAGGGTCTTCTCTAAATTCCGCAACACCACACTCAAATGCCGTGTCTCCGCTTGCCATAGAAGTGTTTGCAATTGTAACAACAGTTGCACCTGAATCCATATGGAAACCTTTACTTAGGACATTCCAAGGTTGAGCGTCGACTTCACTAGGTGATTGTATCCAATTTGAAGGTGTTTGTTTACCTTTATAAGTTAAAAACGACTCATCAATTCCAAACTGAGATGAAAATCCTAAGTAACTTCTTCTAACAACATCTCCTCCAGATTCCACGGGTGCTCCATTAGCAGCCGAACCGAATGGTGGATTAGCGATTACCTCACCTGGAAAATAATATTTTGTTTTAAATTTAGGATAAGGTGATGGATAAATGTTATAATCTTGATATTCTCTTTGGGTGTACCCATAAAACCCACAAGGTAACGCGTCTATAGGAGCTTCATCTGACATCTCAACCATCACATATTTAGATATGAGAGCGAATTCACCATTTGACGAACCTATTTTTTTTGCAATAAAGTTATTTGAAGCTGGGTCCATATTACAATTTGTAAATTTCTCAATTACAACGGGATTTGCATCAGTGTCAAAGAAATTTCTTACTAATACATCAAAAGACATACTATTAAAAGAGAGATTTGCAATTGATACTTTAACTTCAAAGTTCGCATCATCCCCATCAGAGATTGATATAAATTTAAACAAATTATATACCTTATTACCTCTCAACTCTGAAACTAAATAAGGGGTTTCAGGTGATTGATATCTCTCCAAATTATATGCAATTGATGATGTGTTCTGACTTCTTGCTCCCGGTAACGCAATCAAATCACAAGAGAGACCTCTAATATACCCTTGATTATATGCGTAATTTAAAGATCCTTGATATGCCTCCTCAACATAAATTGGAACTTCAAATCTTGATTTACCAAAATTATCAACACCTAATACTTTAGTTATATATTTTGAGGAAGATGAAAGTAAAGAAGTTTCAAAAGTGAAAACATCATTATCATTAGTAACTCCCGATAACAAAAAAGTTGCAAATGGGGATTTAGTTATTCCTGAATATTGTCCGGAACAAACTAATTGTAAATCTGTGAGACCATTTACTTGGTAAACAGGTCCGTGGTTTTCACTAGTACTACTATTAGTGTAAAGTGATACACCTCTTGAACGAATAGTTCCTACAACCATATTATTAAACTCTTGATAAGCGGTACCTGTAAATGTGTAAGAATTACCGGTAACTGTTCCTGTAAATGTGTTTGTGGCCCCTGAAGCCAAAGTAGAAACAACATAATAGAACGAGTAACCCGTATAATTACCGGTTAAAGAATCGTTATCTTCAAATTCAAAATTAGCATAATACCATACATCGTTCGAATCATCTGATAAATCATTATCTGCGAAGTCGTTATTACACTCATATTGACTCTCAACTGTGGAATACTGACTTGTAATATTAAAATAAGCTGATTGAGGTATTGCTCCATAAATTACTGCAGTAGTTGCTGAAGTTGAAGGTAAAAGCATTATTGAAGTTAGATATGAGTTGAAATCATCTTGTAATGTTGATGTACTTCCATCTTGTTGTCTATATTGCACATTTAAGTTTGCAGTAACTTGTGTGGGTAATGATCCTGAAATAAATTCAACAACCCCTAATGTTGAATTACCTGTGAATGTTGAGGTGAAAGAGGTTCCTGTTGAAGGGTTTCCAATAGTTGTAGGGTCAACATTTGCAGTAACATTAAGTGACCAAGAAGGTCCCGCATCATATCCTGATAAACCAAGAACTCTTGTTACAAATAATTGATTTGATTGTTGTAAATAAGATTTAGCGATATATGCCGCCTCATATTTAGGTATTTGAGTGTTGATGAATTTGGTTGGTTCCGTTCCACCAAAAAACGCTTGGAACTCATCATAATTAGTTATGAATACCGGTTCAAATGCCGGTCCTTTAATTGTTTCTCCAACAAGACCTAATGTAGTTACCCCTACACTTTGGGCTACGAAAGATAAGTCCGTTTCAGATGTATATACACCCGGAGATACGAATACTTTTTGGTTTGCTTGTGCTGTTGCCATTATTTATTAATTCTATTACAGATTTATTTTATAGATAAATATTCCATATTTTATCAAAAAACTTTACTTTTGAGTAACTATTTATAAATGGTAGGAATTAATTCTGCCTTTTTTCTCACCATGAAACCCAAGAAAGTAATTAAGAACATTAAAATATCCCCCGAATCACATAATATACTGAAAAAGTATTGTGATAAGAGAGGAATAAAAATTTATAAATTTTTGGAAAATTTAATAATCGAGACGTGTAAAGAGAAGAAAGATATCTATGGAGAAGATTAAACTAACTTGTTATCAAAAATAATTAGGGCTTCTTGGTTATTATCAATTTTAGTTACTTCAACTCTTAAAATATCATTAGTTGTGATTTGTATTATTTGAGTATCACTACCATAATAATTGTTATTTATATACACATCAAAGGTGTCTACATTATCTGAACTTAAAAATGACATATTCGCCCTAAAATCAATCCTATCTGCCAAGGTTGTATTACCGGTTACAAATAAAAACTGAAAATTAAACTCATCAGGATTTTCTGGGTATTTATTTCTTCTTGGTCTTCTTGTTGTGGTGTCTATTTCAAAAAGTTGAGTTATTCTTTGGATTGCCGGTTTTACCTCAAATTCTTCCTCATCAATCAGATATCCTAACATTGTGAAATCATAATTCTGAACATAATATTTTCTTGCGTCTATGGTCATTTGAGATTCGTCTGAAACATTATCTAAAATAATTGGAACATATTGACCCTTAATAAAGGTGTATGCTTGTCGTGATGCAAATGTTTGCATTACAATTTTATTTAATTGATTTAATTCCCTCATTCTATTACAAACGATTTTAACATTATATTTGATATCGACAGGGACAGGTTGTGGTATTGTATAGATATCCATACCTTGTTCATTACCATTCCAAGTCGGGACAGACGCATAATAAAATTGTTTTCTATTCGGTATATTGTAAATCAACGCAGGGTTTGAACCATATTTAACTTCAGGACTTCTAACGACTGTAATATATGGTGGGTCTGGGTTATAATCTAAGTCTATGAATTTATAAGTTTCAACATATTGAGACCAGTTTTGAGTAGTAATGATAATATCTACCATTGGAACTATTTCTCCTGCGGTAACAACCTTCAATTCATTTTTAACAAAATCCAACATACCTCTATCTAAATCCGCGTGCAATACCGATTTGGGTAAATAAGTTCCATCTTCTTTGATATATTGCAATAGTTCTTGTCTACGAGCGGACAACTCTTTTCGAGGAACTAGTGGTAAGGTTGGTTTAACTATATTTTTTGGTAAGGGCATAATTTTATATTTTTTTCCATGTTTTAACATAAAACTCTAAATCTAAAGGAACACCATATTTTGTAATATCGATATTAAAAATATTATCTAAATTTCTAATAATTGTTCTTCTCATATTAAATTTGTGTTCTTTGGGAATTTCAGTAAAATAAAACTTTAAAAGATATCCATCTGTTGAATAATTTTCACTCGAGTAATGAACTCCTTTAGTTGTAACCTCAATATCGAACAAATCTTCGGAGAATGAATCTTTATAAAATTTAACAATACTTGGTAGTAATTTCTTAATATACTTTTTCTTATCTTCAATATTTTTAATTCTATCCTCATTGGAATTATCAATCTCTCTTAAAATTTTACGAATAATATCTTCCATATCTTCCATATCTTAAATACCTTTAAATTCATTTTCACTAACATAAGTTGCGATAATAGTTCTATAAAATGGTTTGTAACCTCCGTATGTATGTTTATTGTCCGACTTAACATATCCGTCATCACTTACAACATAATATCTAACTCGGTCTTCAGATTCATAATATCCAATATAATCACCCAAGAATATTTCAACATCCAAATCCTCCAAAGTTTTTTGATATATCGAAAATTTCATATTACCAGGCTCTTTCTGTTCCACTCTTGAATTACCGATGAATTTAGAAGTCGGTGCCATAACTTGGACAAGACCCTTCAATTCAACAGGAGCTAAAAACTGAATCCCGTCTTCTAACACTTCCCCATAAACATCATCCGTCTTAGTCTTATACCTATCAATACGATATAATACAATGGTAAAGTTCATATCTCCCTCTAACCACTCTTGCCCCATATCAATTTCCAATGAATAGTCTTCACCTCCAAAAAATTTACCTAATCTTGTTATTGGAACTAAACTCTTTTGCATTTTATTTAATATTATTTTGTTTATACCATGATTCAGACTTAAGTCCGGACGAATTAATAATTACATTAACATTAAAGTAATTTTTAATTGATTTTATTATTGATTGATTCCAGTTTTGTCGTAAATCACCAGCAAACTTCGGACTTGACATCATCTTTAGAAATAGACTATCGTCGGGAACTACATAATCTATCGACATACAATGTTTATCATCACTAACAGGTTTTAAATCTAGCTCAATAAATGATACCCCGTTTGGTTTGGTAATATTAACCATCTTTGTAATTGATTTCTCTAAATTTTCTTGCAACATTTTCATATATTGATAAATACTTTATTTTTACTTATATTTAAGGCAAACTTTTATTTAAACAATGGAAATAAGTTTAGAATCAAAAGCGATGGCGATTCTTGAAACCTACGAAGGTGGTAATAACTATTTGTTGGAGTTGAGACGTAAGTCGCAAATTAACAAGAAATTTTACCCTACGAGGAGCCAATCGGACTATATAATTTCATTCCACAACAAACAACCAAAGGTTGCTAGAAAGTGGGTGATTCTTGATGCTTATTTTGCTCAAAAATTAGCTGATGATAAACTATACACCGAAATTCCTCAAAAAGTTTGGGTTGAAAAATTATTAGTAGACAAAGAAAAGGCGTATCATATTTGGGGTAAAGTTTTCGATAGTGAGGAACTCCACGATTTTTGGTTACCGAAAGCGGCAATCATAAAAGATAATTCCGTTCAAAATGTTGTGGTTGATTATTCGAAATATTCCAATAGACCTCCATTGGAACATCAAAAAGAAGCAATCCAAAAACTTTTGGAAAATAAGAAATTTATATTGGCTGACGATATGGGTTTGGGTAAGACTACCTCAACAATCATCGGAGCATTGGAAAGTGGGTCTAAAAAAATATTAGTTATTTGTCCGGCAACATTGAAGATTAATTGGAAACGAGAAATTGAAAATTATTCTGACAGACCAATCTTCATTGCCGAAAGTAAGAACTTCTCAACCGAACATGATTTTGTAATTGCAAATTATGATATTATCAAAAATTTTCATGACCCAAAAAATAAAGAGGAGTCGTTAATTCTTAATTCCAAATTTGATTTGGTAATTGTGGATGAATGTTTTACATATGATACTAAAATAATGACCGAAATGGGAGAAATGAACATTGGGGATATTGTAGAAAATGGTTTGGATATTAAAATATTAACATATAATCACAAAAAAGAAAAATTAGAATATAAAAAAATAAATAGATGGATTAGAAAAAATAAAGACACTATATTAAAAATAAAACTCAACAACGGACTATTTATAGAGTGTACTGATAATCATAAATTCTATGTAAAAAATAAAGGATATGTTAGAGCAAAAGACCTTACAACAACAGACGACTTGTATATGTTGTCAAAAACCACTAACGAAGAAACAGATTTGGAAAAAGGTGAAATCATGCTCAAAAAGTTGTGCTTCCATAATAAGAAACAAAACTCACCCTCAAAAACCGAAAGAGTTAAAATTTCAAAAAAAATGTCCCAAATGTGGAAATTTGATGGAATTTACAACAGAGAAGAAAATGATGTCAAAAACATATTGTTCGGTGACTTGTTCAAACATTGTGAAGGCGAACAATCCGGAAGTGAGACAAAAAAGAAGAGAAACGATAGAACAAAATGGGGGATGGTCAAACCATATGAAAAAAAATCATATGAAAAACCCACACATAGCTCAATTAACTTCATCAAGAATGAAGACAAACAATCCAATGTTCAACCCGGAGAATGTGGAAAAAATGAGACAAAAACTAATTGGAAGAACTTTTCTTTCAAGGGGTGGGAACGGGAAAATAACCCCACAACAAAAAATATTATGGAGTTTACTTGGGGAAGGTTGGGAAATGGAATTGCCGATATTAACAAAAAATGTAAAAACATTATTCAAAAGTTTACCACCATCCTACAAGGTAGATATTGGAAATCAAGAAATGAAAATATCTATAGAAATAGATGGGAACTCACACAAAACAAAAAAATGGAAATTTTTGGACAAAAGAAAGACGAATGTGTTAAATTTGTTAGGGTGGAAAGTATTGAGATTTTGGAACGAGGAAGTTATGACAAATCCACAAATGTGTGTTCAAAAAATACGAGAGTGTATGATTTAGAAATTAAGGATAATCATAACTATTTTGCTAATTCAGTTTTAGTTAGTAATTGTCATTATATTAAAAATGCTGCTGCTCAGAGAACAAAATTAATAAACGACATTGTTAAGAAAACTGAAAGATTGTGGTTGTTAACGGGAACTCCGATGACCTCTCGACCAATGGATTATTTTAATTTATTGAGTTTGGTTGATTCCCCGGTCAGTAAAAACTGGATGGCCTACGCAATAAGATATTGTGCCGGATATCAATTCAAGGCAGGTAATCGAAAAATATGGAATGTTACGGGTGCTAGTAACCTTGAGGAGTTAAGAGACAGGACATCCGGAACCATACTAAGAAGATTAAAAGAAAATGTTCTTGATTTACCTGACAAAATCATAACTCCTGTTTATTTGAAATTAAAATCCAAAGCGTATGAAGATGTTATGGGTGAATACTATGACTGGTATGATAAAAACCCTGAAGAGTCAAAATCATTAACGGTTCAATTTTCCAAACTAACAAAGGTTAGACAAATTATTGCTGATGAAAAGATTATTCAAACAATTGAGATTGCGGAAAATATTATTGAACAAGGTAAAAAAGTAATCATCTTTTGTAATTTTACCGATTCATTAAATAAAATTGTTGAACATTTTGGTAAATCCGCAGTTAAACTTGATGGTTCTATGTCGCAACCACAAAGACAATATAGTGTTGACCAGTTCCAAGAAAACGAAAAAATAAAAGTCTTTGTTGGAAATATTCGTGCCGCAGGAACAGGAATCACATTAACTGCTGGTGAAGCGGTAATATTTAATGACCTATCATTTCTACCATCAGACCACGCACAAGCGGAAGATAGAAGTTATAGATATGGTCAAAAAAATAATGTCTTAGTTTATTACCCTATTTTTGAAAACAGCATTGAGGGAATTATCTATGACATTTTAAATAATAAAAAACAAGTGATTGCGACTGTCATGGGAGACAATCAAAATCCTGCCGATGCTGCGGAAGAAATTCTAAAAAGAATTAATCATTTGAGAAAATAACGAAATACGGATTATTTATTAGAAAATGAATAATTAAATTATATGAAAAAAACACAAGAGAAAATCCAACAACTTGAGTCACAAATACTTGAATCACAAGTTACAAAAGAAAAAGAGTTGTTAATCACAGAAATGAAAAAAATAGGGATAGAAAAATTACCTTACGCCTATTCAGCCTTGAAGACATTTATTGACGCAGAGACAATGAACTTCCACTACAATAAACATTACAAAGGTTATGTAGACAAATTAAACGCCGCATTATCAAAAAAGAAATATGGTGATTTAGATTTGGAAAAAATAATTAAAACAATCAGCCGTTTCGACAAAACTATCAGAAATAACGCCGGTGGAGCGTTTAACCACGCGTTGTTTTGGAATATGTTGACACCTGAACCAAAAAAATTGGATGGTGAACTTTATAAAAAGATTACCAAACAATGGGGAACTTTTAGTAATTTCAAAAAAGAATTTGAAAAACAAGCCAAAGAACGATTCGGGTCCGGATGGGTATGGTTGGTTTTAACATCCAAAAATACTTTAAAGATTATGTCTACTCCAAATCAAGACAATCCATTAATGAATGTAATTGAAGGTGGTGGATTCCCATTACTAGGTTTAGACTTATGGGAACACGCATACTACCTAAAGTATAAAAATAAAAGAGATGAATACATCACAAACTTTTGGAAAGTTGTTAATTGGGATTTTGTTAGTAAGATGTATGAAATGAAAACAAAAACAAAATTAATTGAATCCAAAACTAAAAAATCTGTTTTGTTTGAAGGTCGTTCAGATTATATAAGAATGTGTACAGAGGAAGATAACGAATTTTTCCAAGACCTACTTAGTAGAAATGAAATAAGTTCAACCTATGGTAAAGGGATTTACCAAGCGTTATTTAAAGTTCCTTGGTTGGAATTCAGAAAAAAAGATTTATCAATCAACAGAATGCAAGGGTTTTATAAAGATGGTGAAAGACACAATATTAGTTACTTAGCAGGAAACCATAGGGCTTTTTGTATGATTGTTAAAAGTGTTAATGAAATATTAAAACAAACCGGACAACCTAAAATATTCCTCAAAGATAAATCTCCTGAAGAACAAGTAGAAGGGGTTAAAAAATTGATAGCTATTTTAGTTAAAAACGCACCAAAAATATTTGACGAAAACAATCCATTTTTTCAAGCAATCATGGCAAACCTAGGACAGAGTATTGTAAAGGGAGAAAAGGTTGAAAAAGTTAGTGAAATAAGATTGTCTAAAAAATTTGGTCAAGATAATGTCAAAATAGAAAGTGGTTTTGGTTTGGACACAGATGCGTCCGAAGGGTTAGATGGCTCTATTAAAATTGACGGTCGTATATACAAATGTCAAATAAAACCTTATAAAACTTCTTTTATTGAAGATGGTAAACTTGTTGTGTTGACCAGCAGCACTGTTAGTGATTATAAAGTAGATTTTATGATATTCTCAAACGCACAAAATACTTTAGTAGTAAAAAACCAAAATACTGAATTAGGGATTAACTCATATGTGTTCCCATCTGAAGATTTGATTTATAAATTAACTTGATATTTATATATAAAATAACATACTATGTCAGTTATTCCAGAGCCGGAAAGGTCAAAAATTTATACAAGAGTTAAACATTTATTAGGTGCACCAATTAGAAGTGTTGAGATTGAAGATGAAATGATGGATTCGTTGATGGAACTATCTATCCAAGATTATGAACAATACGTCTTAAATTGGTTGATTGATAGTCAATGGGTTAACTTAGTTAATTTAAACATGACTGAAAAATCTGTTGCGAACGCATTAATTACTCGAACAATGGATTTTGAACAACAATTTTCATATTCCTATTCAAAAATTGTTGGTCTTCAAACTCAAGGTCCTTGGGTTTTAAAGAAAGACTATATTATACTTGAACGAGATAAACAAGATTATGAAATACCTGCAGGTCGTGAAATTAATGAAGTTTTATGGTTTAGTAATCAACCTATGACTGCGTTTGGTATTGGTGGTATTGGTGGTTTTGGTGGTGTTGGTTTAGGTGCCAGTGAAGCGGGATTTGCTCAAATGGGGTATCAAGGTTCATATTTTATGATGTCAGGATTTGACTATCTAATTAGAATGCAACAATCAAACATCATGAATAGAATTCTTGGTGGTTCACTTACTTATAGAATTACGGGATTACCTGATGGAAAAAAAAACTTACAACTTTATAATGCTCCGGGTAACAACTTTAATTTTAGTCAATATAGTAGTTATGTTGGTAAAGCGGTTTGGTATTGGTATTATGACGTAACACCTGATAGTAGAGCGGATTGTTTAAAGAACAATCCTGATGTTATTAAATTACCAAGTGATGTTCCACTTGAGGAATTAACTTGGTCTGATTTAAATGTTCCTGCGAAACAATGGGTTAGAAGATGGTTTACCGCTTACGTCAAAGAAACATTGGGTAGGGTAAGAGGAAAATATAGTGGTAATTTAAAAACACCTGATTCCGAAATCACAATGGATTATACAAGTTTATTAACTGAGGGTAAAGATGAGAAAACAAAATTGATGGAAGAACTCACCGGTCCTGAAGGTTGGTTAACAAGATTAAGACCTGAGAAAGTTATGGAAAAAGAAGCCTTACTTGCGGAGAACTTAAATAAACAAATGAAGTTCAGGGCAATGCCTCGTCAAATATATGTAATTTAATTTATGGGAATTTTAAGAACAATACCTTCTAAAAGATTTATTAACGGAGAATTTATTGAAACCTCTGAGGTTGCAGTAATATCCGAGAGTGAATATAAAACAAATGGAGAAGGGTGTATAGTGGTTAGAAGTGTTGCGAAATCGGTAGTAATATTGGACTCAACAACTACAGACCACATCGTAGTTAAATCAATGACCGATGTCACAATAAAACCCGATGTGGGTAAAATAGATGAGGAATTTGATGAAGTAGTTGCCGACAAATACGCTTGTATTGAATTTAGATTTTGTGCAGGTAACTGGTATATTATCAGTTCGGACGGTTTAAAAAATTCGTAACTTATTTAATATGTTCTTCCCATCCTTCTTCAGCTAACTCATAAATGTAATCAGAAGACAATTCTCTTTTCTCCCAATATTTAATTTCCGCATCGGATAATGTTAATAAATCCTCAATACTATCTTGGTCTCCATCACCTAAAGGATATCCGTTAATTAACTCACATTGTGCGGTTGTAAATATACCTCTTTTTTCCGGTTCATTAACAATTAAATTATTTCTAACCTCATCTTGAAACACGACCATAAGAGGTTCGATTCTTTTGTTAAATGTGGTTATTGCTCTTGGAACATTATATTCGCCCGTTAAATTAGGGTTGTTATCCAATATGTCTTTATCCAACATATAACAATTTATTTGAACCCCATCATTCTTCTTCTGTACGTCACCATGAGAGGATTTAAGCCCGTTATTAACATACATTATTACATCACCTAAACTAACTTTTAAGTTATTTTGGATTGCTAATTCTAAGTGTGCCATGCGTGACATACTATTACCCGCCTTGGTTTTAGTGTTTAATCTTTTTTTATAGTCTTCGATTGTTAATTTGACTTTAGCTCTTTGAGCAATCTTACTTAAAGGAATTTGTTTATCATAAATCTTTTGTAAGTATTCATAATAATATTCTACAAACGATTTACCATCACCATCCAATAACATCTTAATACCTTTATCTAAAAATTCTTCAATATACAACGGAAGTTTTTTTGATTTAATACTATTACCCGTCAATTTGATTTTTCCATTATGTTCCATAGTCGCATAATTCTTTCTTGCCAAATTAATACACGAAACCCAAGTCCCATCACAATCAAGACCCATGGCACCTTTCATAAACATATCGTTATATTCCGCAACATCCGCATCATAACCAGTATACACCTTATCTTTCTCAACCAACCAATTATTTCCTTTACCAACATATCTTCTATCTTCAACACCTCCCACAGGTAAAGAAAAGTTCATACCGTCAGTGTCACAAACAAGAGGAGTATAACCTCTTTTTTTGAAGAAATATAACATTTGTCTTAGGTATTGTCTCCCGGTTGTGGTAATTTGTTCTCCCATATACATATCCCCCCAGTGAAAAACTTGAGGGGCAGACAAAGCCCCAAACATTGAGTTGATGAATATCTTAATCGGTAATTGCTTATTACCATATGACTCCGATTTCTTTTTATCGATATTTTTATATTCTGACGCTAAGTTTTTATACTTAATACGAGTGTTACGGAAGTAAGTTAACATCCCTTTCATCGCTCCGGTAACATCACAATCAGGGAAAACATCGTGAACCAACTGAATTGATGGGTATAGAGACGAGAAGTCAAGTTTGAGAACATCTTTGGAATAACCCACTTTAAGTAATCTCGAAAGACCTCCCACAAAGTCTGTCTTACCTTGTTTCGCTGGGATTGCCAATCCGTGTTTATACGACCAAGCCATCATTAACATTTTCCATAATGTAGCAGTTCCCATGGTGGAAACTCTCTCATAGGTTGTTGGAATCATCGCGGCAAGTAGGAATGAACCTTGATTAAATTCTTGGTCAACTTTTAATGTCTCATCCAAGTCATCATCGAGATATCTCTCCACAAGGTTATCTCCGGTTGTTTTAATATAAACATCTTTTCTACCTTCACATATCTCATCAATCTTCGGGTCTTGTCCCACTTTTCTGTAATTACCATTTTGGGTATTTAACCAATATTCCTCTTTCTTTACATAGAATGGCCCAATATCCAAGTGGTCAATATACACCCGGCTTGGAGATTCTGCGCTGATAAATTTGGTTATATACTTCAAACCCGCAGCCTTGATACTTGAGTTGATTGCTTGAGCCCTACGAACCGCATGAATAATATCGATTACATTGTAACCCCAAATTGAAGTCTGAGTAAAATTCTCAACTTCATTTGCTAATTTCAACATACCATCTTTTCTTGTAAATGAATGGTCGGGGTGTAATGACCTACATATTTTCTTGGGGTCAATTCCCAAGATATTACATCTTTCAAATATCCAATGCCAGTCGAAGTTTGCGGAGTTATAACCTCCGATGATGCTTGGTTTAAGTTCGTTGATTACCTTGAAAAACTCAATGATGGAATTCTTTTCTTCATTCTCATCCATACACTCAATAACTCGGTGGTATCCTTTATTGGTTTTGATTCCAATCATGAATATACGACCATCCTTTGGTTCAAGAGAGGTCGTCTCTAAGTCGAATACAAGACGGGTAACCTCATCGTAGTTCTCAAATCCTTTAAAAAGTCTCTTTTCTTTGGAAATTAAGTATTGTTCTACTGGAGGTAAAATCATAACCCTATCTTTGGTCTTTTCACCCCACGGGTCGCAACCACCCTCTCTAAAAAACTGAATGAGTTCTCGGTATCCTTTAAGAGATTTAACAATATATGTTAATCCTTTTTCTAATCTCTCATTACCATGTGTTT
>Ga0181355_1000067_pt1 | contig 35384 bp, 44 predicted proteins | sample Fa13VDMM15DN_FD_130099 | JGI IMG/M metagenome (GOLD analysis project Ga0181355, IMG submission 130099) | Freshwater viral communities from Lake Michigan, USA - Fa13.VD.MM15.D.N | ecosystem: Environmental > Aquatic > Freshwater > Lake | place: USA: Michigan | collected 2013-09-23 | reverse complement strand
GGAACTACGACGGTAAGCCAAAACTAATTGCCTATTTCAAATTTAACGATCCAGCACGAACTGGTGGCGATGATCCAGGTATGGGCTGGTACTATGAACCACAGAACGAAGGCGTGGCAGAAGCCTTGGGCGATCTTAGACCCAAACTGGGCAGCAAGCGCGATCAGGGCAAGAGTGTTCGCAAATGGCGCCAGGACCGTGGCCTGGACGAGTCGGGCATGGCAGAAGGCCAGATGAGTGATATTGACATCGAATACCAAGATTACAAAACAGTCAGCCCTCGTGAGTTCTACAACATGTATAAAATAACCAAGCAAGCGTGGTTTGCAAAATACAAAAATATGTTGCCACAACAAGGTGTGGCTGAAGGCCTGGCACAAGACGAAGCCGAAGAAGAATATGGCGGTTGGCGAGCAGAGTTTGTAAATGAAATAAATTACAATACATTCGAAGTTAGAGTAGAAAATGTCAGGGCAAGAGAATCAGCAAATTTTATTATCAGACCGGTTGACATGGTTTCTTATGGTCCAACACTGGCAATAGAAACCATGGATGTGCATGATTTACAAACTGGTCAAACAGAAAGTTGGACCAATGATGACCCAGCACCCCAGGGTCCTATTGCGTTTGCCATTAGTGCTTTGTTTTATGATGATAAACAACTTCAAAAGAAATTGAACAACATTATTGACACACATAACACTAAAGGTCAAGACATGATGCCAGGCCTGAACCAACGTCGCAGCATAGGCCAAGAAGTGGATGCCGACGCCTATATCGATTCAGGCGAAAAGACTCAGGCCGCAATGACAAAAATGAAACAAGGCATGGCTGAAGGCCTAAACGAATTTGCAATGAGTGACAATGACGGCAACGATGGCTTCAGTGATGACACACTTCGACAGCTGGCAGCACAGTGGTACAACGGTGATGAAGATCCTAAAGTGGAACAAACACTGGCAGCAGCAGGCTGGGAAATTGGCCAAGACGAAGGCTATGATGATACACCGGGTGTGTTTGTGGTACAAGCCGGAGACATCAACGGCCGCAGCTATATCAGCTGGCCTGCTCACGAACTGGAAGGGTTGGAGGAAGATTTAAGCCGTAGAGGGTTCTTGCGAGGCCTAGGCGCTGCCGCGGTTGGCCTTGGCGCCGCTGGTTCTGCTCAAGCCCGATCATCTGATGCTTCACGAAAAGAAGATGCTGAGGCCCTGGCATTACTGGCCAGAGGTATGACTCCTGAACAAGTTGCTAAAAAATTAGGAGTTCCTGGACCAAATCACGGGCAGACACATCAGATGAGTGGTCAGTGGGGGTCGATCAATCGGGCAGCAGCACAGCTTCAACGACAACGAGCAGCTGAAATAAAAGAAAGTCAAGCAGGTGATGCCTTGTTGGCCAGAATAAAGAGTCTGGCCCTGCTGCGATAACAAATTGAAATGCTTGATCTTTTTCAGCTCAATCCCTGGACAAAACAAGCGATAATTCCCATCGACGAGAGTACTGTTTGGCTAAAAGACCATTTTGGCGGGTTTGATTCTGACTATAAAAATTGGTTGTTAGACACATTTGATCCAGGCACTACTATCTTGTCTGAATACTTGTTACCCGAAAATGTTAAATCTAAGTATGATTTTTTGAACATATTGTTTCATGCCAATTTAATGATCCACAACAATCATTTTCAGAAATTTGTACTTTATGCAGCCAACCATACGTTAGATCACAAATTGCAACTGGATCGAACTAACTTTTTAAGTTCGTTCAACATGAATTATTATCTGGAAAGACAACAACTGGTAGCTTGGCTGCACGAATTAGGATGGTTTGATGATAATTTTTGTTCAAAATACTTTGCAATTGATCAAGACACTGTTGATGTAAAATCACTATATTTAAAATACATTGGTCATGATTATGATTGCTTGTCAAAAACTATAGCAAGAAATCATTTTTATTGCAAAATTGTTCAATTTGACAACCATGAAACGCCGCTGGATCAGTGGCGGCTGCCAACAGGGGTGGATCACCTTAACAATTTAATAACACTCTCAAGAAAAAATAAAAAATCATTTGTTAATTTAGTGTCCGAAACTCATCCAGCCCACTATGTTCCGTTTCCTACTGAAAAATTTTTGTATCCAGTTGTGCACAAAACGTTATGGGTAGCCCATGCTCAACCAGGATATCATAAATTTCTTAATGATTTTATGGGGTTTCGTATGTATCAGTGCTTTGATTATGAATTTGATCGAGAATTGGATTCAATTGATCGAATAGGCAAAATCACACAGATGTTGAAAAAATTTTCAACCATGACGCAAGATGAGTGGCACAGTGTCTACAAACAAGAAAAAGACACCATTGAGTTTAATTTTGAACACGTGGCCAGTGGAAATTTTATAAAACATCTACAGCAGTTTGATCAAGCATCCACAAAATATCCAACTTTGCCTACACCGTATAAATAAAACAAAGAAAGATGTGTAGTGGCACACCTTTTGGTAGACAACTAATTTAACCAGTTCCGTAGGAAACACAGACAGGCTGTGTTAAAATAACCTTGTAGGCAACATTTAAGTAAATCTTAAATTTTTAAAATCATATTAACGCACAAGAAAGGCAACACAATATGGCATCATTAGCAGACATTCGCGCACGTTTGGCAGCAGCCGAAAACAAAGGTTCCAACAACTCCCAAGGCGGAGGAGACCGATCAATTTACCCACACTGGAACATGGAAGAAGGACAAAGTGCCTCGCTTCGATTTCTAGCTGATGGCAACTCCAAAAACACATTCTTCTGGATCGAACGGCAAATGATCCGACTGCCATTCAATGGCGTCAAGGGCGAAATGGACTCTAAACAAGTCATGGTCCAAGTGCCCTGCGTGGAAATGTGGAACGATACTTGTCCAATCTTGGCCGAAGTTCGTGGCTGGTTCAAAGACAAGAGCCTGGAAGACATGGGTCGCAAGTACTGGAAGAAACGCAGTTACATTTTCCAAGGCTTTGTGCGTGAAAACCCCATTGCCGACGACAAAACTCCGGACAATCCTATTCGCAAGTTTATCATTGGGCCTCAGTTGTTTACCTTGATCAAGGCTGCCTTGATGGATCCAGAACTGGAAGAATTACCAACTGATACCTTGCGTGGACTAGACTTCCGTATTGCCAAGACTTCCAAAGGTGGTTATGCTGACTACAACACCAGCAAGTGGGCTCGCAAGGAATCGTCCTTGACTGAAACTGAACAGGCTGCTGTGGAAGCATATGGTTTGTTTGACTTGAGCACATTCTTGCCCAAGCGTCCCGGCGATGTGGAACTGCGTGTGATCAAGGAAATGTTTGAAGCGTCAGTGGATGGACAGCCTTATGATACCGAGCGCTGGGGTCAGTACTTCCGTCCTGCTGGTGTCAACGCACCTGCTGGCGGTTCACTCACAGTAGATGGACACGGCGATGTGCATGACACACCTGCCAAGCCAGCAGCACGTCCAGCACCTGCAGCAAACTTTGACGAAGATGTTGAGGTAGCAGAAAAATCTTTTGCTACTGAGCCCGTTGCTGCTCCAAAATCAACGCAGAAGGCCGAAGACATCTTGGCCATGATTCGCAGCCGCCAGGCCAAGTAATCATGTTTAGTGAGATAGATAAATCTATCTTTCCTGATAGCTGCGAGATACTAGAAATAGTGCCCTCGCAGCTATTTGTCTATCCAATTTTTAAAAATGGTAGCTCGTCGCTGAGTAAATCAGCTGCTGCTGCCGGCTGGAAAACGCTGAACCAGCATGATATATCCAATATTCAAACACCAATCACAGTTTTTTTACGTGATCCTCGAGAACGATTTATCAGTGGAGTAAATACATTTCTACAACTTTGTCAAAGAGAGCATGGTGAACTAGACCCCAAGACAATTTTATTTTTTGTAGGGAAATATCTGTTTCTAAACAGACATTATGCTCCTCAATTTTTTTGGTTAATCAATCTGGCTAGACACAGTCAGGCACCTTTAAAATTTCAACATGTTGATGATATAAAAAATCTAACTGCTGTTTATCACCGCACTGACATTGTACCTCCTACTTCAGAGTTTTTGAAGGGTATTGAAAATTTTCCCTGGGAAAAATTAGAATTGTATTTTTTGTTAGATCAACTGTTGATTGACCGTATAGGGCAAGAGATAAAATTTGTAGAATTAATCAATACTATCAAAAAAACTCACAGTGATCTATACCAACTGATAGTTGATCACACACACCAGATTTCAAATGCACTGCCCAAGACTTGATCACTTTGTGCGACTGAATTATGATGGCACAGTAGGGCGCTGCGGTCATATGGTTAATGCACCGCAATTTGAAAATTTAGATCAACTAGACAACAGCAATTGGCTAAAAGAAGTTAAACAACAATTTGAAAAAAATCAATGGCCCAAAGAATGTGTTCGTTGCAACCAAACTGAAAATTTAGGGCAAGGCAGCATACGACTTAACACAATAAATTTTGATCAATTGCAAACACACCCGGACTATCTTATTGTGGGAGGAGTGCTAGATAATGTGTGTAACAGTGCATGTTTGACCTGCAATGAAAATCTAAGTACAAAAATTGGTAGCTTAAAAAACAAATATTATCCTATCGTAGACAACTCTGTGCGTTTTTGGAACTTTCCCCAGGAACGCATTGTGCATTTAGACATCAATGGAGGAGAACCTAGTGCTAGCAAAAATTACAAAAAACTCTTGGCCAACCTACCCAAGAATGTCAAATCAGTACGAGTAAATACCAATGGTTCTTTGATCATTGATGAACTGCAAGATCTAGCAGCAACAGGCATAAAGGTCACTGTGACAGTGAGTCTGGATGGCATCGGATCAGTGCACGATTGGGTACGTTGGCCAATCAAATGGGATAAATTTTACAACAACTTGATGAAATATCAGTCAATGCCAGGCATAGACCTAAATACCTGGACCACAGTGAGTGCATTGAATATTGGTGATTTTCAAAATATTCAGAATTTTATCAACCAACATAATTTGCAACATTCTTATGCATTGTTAGATACACCCAGGGTGTTGAATGTCAGATACAAAAATTCTCTGACTCAATCATATGACGCAGTATTTCCCGGACATGTTGCAATTGACAAAAACAATCAACATGAACTAGACCAATTTTTACACAAACAACAGCAACTAAGATCGTGAAAATAGCAATAACTGGACACACTGCAGGAATTGGACAATCTTTGGCTGCTCAGTATGCTGCTCGGGGGCATGAGATTGTTGGACTCAGTCAGCGACATGGTCATAATATCCGAGTCACACAAAAAATAGCAAATCTGATAGAACCTTGCGATGTGTTTATCAACAATGCTCAAGCAGGTTACGCACAAACTGAACTGTTGTTTGAAATGGTCAAGAGATGGCAAGGCACAAAAAAACATATTGTTGTGATCAGTACCATGATGACTCAAACTCCAGTGAGTGAAGCAGTTGGTCTAGAAATGGACCAATATCGTGTGCAAAAAATAGCACTAGAAGAAGCAGTCAAACAAATCAGACATCGACAACTTGGAGTAACTATTACAATAGTGAGACCGGGAAATATTGCCACCAGTGTTGAAAAAACTGTTCCTCCAGCAGCAGATGTTGACCGTTGGGCACAAGTATTAATCAATATATTTGAGTTGGCTTCTCCTGACTTGGCAATCAAAGATATAAGTCTGGGCCCAATATGACACCAAAAGACATACTAACCAACCAGAGTTTTTGTCCCATACCATGGACCGGCCTGATGTACAATTTCAATGGCAAGGTAAAAAATTGTATTCGCAGCACAAACAGCATGCCCATTGGAAACATCTGTGACCAGTCAATTGAGGACATTGTTGTTGGTCAGTCCAACACATCAAGACAACAAAATATTATTGACCAACAATTGGTGCCCAGTTGCCAACCTTGTTACGAACTTGAGAGAGGCAAAACAAATTTCGATATTATTAGCGATCGAATATTTTATATTCGCGAACTCAAAACAGTGCCATTGGCCACTTATCAGGCAGGAAATTTTGATTTACAAACAATTGATGTTAGATGGAGCAATCTATGTAATTTTTCTTGTGTGTACTGCAGCCCCGAATTCAGCAGCAAGTGGGCTGCAGAATTAAAGATCACAACACCTACTCCCAGTCCAGAGCAGTTGGAAAACTTTCGAGAATACATTTACAAAAACGCACACAAACTCAAGCATGTGTATCTGGCTGGTGGCGAACCATTATTGATGAAAGAAAATCTAGAACTGTTACAAAAATTAAATCCCGAAGTAAAACTGCGTGTAAACACCAACCTAAGTAAAGTTGATTCAAAAATATTTGACGCAATTTGCAAGTTTAAACATGTGCATTGGACAGTGAGTATAGAATCAATCCAGCAAGAATTTGAGTACATCAGACACGGTGGTGTTTGGAAAGATTTCTTAGAAAACTTAACAATAATACGACAGCTTGATCACAAAATATCATTCAACATGTTGCATTTTTTGTTAAATTATAAAAGTGTTTTTCAGTGTGTTGATTATTTGAGCAATATTGGATTTCACAACAATAGTTTCATAATTGGTGCTTTGGCCAATCCTGAGTATCTAAATATTAGACATCTGCCTGATCATGTGTTATACTCAGTGACTGATGAACTAGAACAAAGGATTTCGCGACAACCAGGATATCTGCTCGAAGACAGTTATCGTAATCTTTTGCACTATATTCAACAACCATTTGAGAAGAATTTAAGAGACTCTTTTGAAAAGCTAACAGCGTTAGATCAACGAAGAAACTTAGATAGCAGTTTGATTTTTAAAGATTTATACAATTTAAGATAAGGAAACACCATGGGCAAACCATTTGACATTTCAAAATTCCGCAAGGACATCACAAAAAGCATCCAGGGCCTCAGCATTGGATTCAACGATCCCACAGACTGGATCAGTACCGGCAACTATGCACTGAACTATCTAATCTCAGGAGACTTTGACAAAGGTATTCCACTGGGCAAAGTAACAGTGTTTGCTGGTGAATCGGGAGCCGGCAAGAGCTATATCTGCAGTGGCAACATTGTAAAGAACGCACAAGATCAGGGTATCTTTGTTATTCTCATTGACACAGAAAACGCACTTGACGAATCTTGGTTACACGCACTTGGTGTTGACACCGGTCCAGACAAGTTGCTCAAGCTCAACATGAGCATGATTGATGACGTTGCCAAGGCAATCTCCACATTCATGACAGACTACAAAGCACTGCCGGAAGAAGAACGCATGAAAGTGCTATGGGTCATTGACTCATTGGGCATGTTGCTGACTCCCACAGACGTCAACCAGTTTGAAGCAGGCGACATGAAAGGTGACATGGGCCGCAAGCCCAAGGCACTAACCGCACTTGTTCGTAATTCTGTCAACATGTTTGGTAGTTACAATGTGGGCCTGGTTTGTACCAACCACACCTACGCCAGCCAAGACATGTTTGATCCCGATGACAAGATCTCCGGTGGTCAAGGTTTCATCTACGCCAGCAGTATTGTGGTTGCCATGAAGAAAATGAAACTCAAAGAAGATGAAGATGGCAACAAGATTACTGATGTCATGGGTATTCGCGCCGGATGCAAGGTAATGAAAACACGCTATGCCAAACCGTTCGAAGGCATGCAGGTCAAAATCCCTTACTCAACTGGCATGAGCCCACATTCAGGTCTGACTGACCTGATTGAGAAAAAAGGTCTGCTCAAGAAAGAAGGCAACAGCCTGGTGTTTACCACCAGCGATGGCGAAATCATCAAGAAGTTCCGCAAAGGGTGGGAACGCAACGACGACGGTTGCTTGGATGTGGTTATGAAAGATTTTGGCAATCAAAAGGGTGAGGTAACTACTACAGATGAGGAGACAGCAGAATGAGTACAGATGTAGCAGCAGAAATTTGGGGAGAACTTCGTCGTTACGTAAACGTGGTGGACCGTGACGAAGCAGCTGAAACTGTGGTTGCAGTGTTGATCGACAATGACTATGACGCAGATCAAATTCGTAACATTTTCAAGGGCGATACTGAAATCAAACGTGCCTTGGCTGCGTATGTCAACCGTGACGTAGAAGAAACCCCCGAAGACGATTATGAAGAAGAGTCAGACCTCGACGAAGATGAACGCTGGGAAAACTAATGTCCGATCGTTATTTTCCGATCAAGACTCAGACCGCATGTCAATTAAAATGGACCTGGAGTACCCTGTTTCTCAACAAGGGTACTACCAGTTCGTGCCATCGAGTCAAAAAGGAACAAATAACAGCTGAAACATTTGATTCTTTTCACAACACTCCAAAAAAGTTAGCAGACCGAACACTAATGCTCAACGGAGAATGGCCAACGGAAGGATGTGATTATTGCAGCAGCATCGAACAAGCTGGCGGCTCAAGCGATCGTATGATGCATCTCAAGATTCCAAATCTTGTTCCGCCTGAACTTGATCAGAATCCTGAAGAAATCACAGTGACTCCTCGAATTGTAGAAGTATATTTTGATAATGTCTGCAACATGAGTTGTTTGTACTGCGACGAAATGTTCAGTAGTACAATATATCAAGAAAATCAAAAATTTGGGCCTTTTGAAAAACACGGAATACTGATCAAAAATCAAACAAAAGAGCCCGAACGTCTCAATGATCTAACTCAGGCGTTCTGGAGATGGTTTGATGCAAATTATACCGCAGTGTTTAGACTACATGTTCTTGGCGGCGAACCTTTTTATCAACCGCAGTTTGATACCATGTTAGATTTTTTTGAATCTCATCCAAGCCCCCATCTTGAGCTAAATGTAATAAGCAATTTAAAAATTTCTAAGTCTAAACTTGTTACCTATGTTGAAAAAATAAAAAAATTAGTAGCAGAAAGAAAAATTAAAAGATTTGATTTGACCGCAAGTATTGATTGTTTTGGAAAAGAACAAGAATATGTGCGTTACGGAATGAATCTAGAACAGTGGAAAGAAAATTTTAATTACCTGGTCAATCAACGATGGATCACACTGAACATAAATCAGACTTTAACAGGGCTGACCATCAAAACTGTTCCTGAATTAATTGAGTATATTGGACAGATTAAAAAAAATCGAAAAATAGGCCATCATTTTTCAATAGTGGTTGGGCCTTACAAATTTTTACATCCAGGAATATTTGGCCCAGATTTTTTTGCTAAAGATTTTGATAGAATACTAGCAACAATGTCTGACGACACAGTGTGGGATCAACATGCTAAAAAATACATGACAGGTATAAAATTACAAGTTGAATCTTGCGAAAAAAATCAAGAAAAAATACAACAATTGGCCATGTATCTAGACGAGCTGGACAGACGTAGAAATCTCAATTGGCGTGTAACATTTCCCTGGCTAGAGAAAGAATTAGATCATGTGGTATAATCGTGTTGTTGCTGATCTGGGCCAGATCCCTGATTTCATTGCTCATTACGAGCAAGAACTGGACCTTGCCCGCCGCGACTGCCGCATTGGTGGCATAGTTGAGCACAGGATCAAAGAGCTACCGGGTATCACTGAGCAACGGTTCAACCAGCTGCAAGAAATTGAAGCTGTGTTGAACTATCTCAACATTCAACTGCGCAAGATTCGTCGACGACATTTTCAAAAGTATCTGGAAGGATATGCTCGTGCACTCACATCCAGAGACGCTGAAAAGTATGTGGACGGTGAAGATGAAGTGGTTGATTTTGAAACCATTATCAACGAAGTTGCCCTGTTACGCAACAAATGGCTGGGCATCATGAAAGGCCTGGATTCAAAGCAATGGATGGCTGGGCACATTGTGAGACTACGTGCTGCGGGTATGGAAGATATTTCAGTCTAGTGTTTGGTCACTGTAAATACCAGTATGAAAATTGTATTAGTAACTGGAGGTTTTGACCCTGTGCACTCAGGGCATATTGCCTATTTCAAAGCTGCAAAAACTCTAGGTCACATGTTGATTGTTGGCCTCAATAGTGATGAGTGGCTGGTTCGTAAAAAAGGTGCGGCCTTTATGCCCTGGAACGAACGACTTTGCATTGTCAACAATCTGTCAATGGTGGATGAAGTTTATACCTTTGATGATGATGACGGATCAGCAAAACATTTTATTCAACAAGCAAGAGCACACTATCCCGATGCTGAACTGATATTTGCCAACGGCGGCGATAGGACCCAAGATAACATTCCAGAAATGGATGTGGTGGATTCTAATTTGTCATTTGTGTTTGGCGTAGGCGGCGAAGATAAAAAAAATTCCAGCAGTTGGATCTTGCAAGAATGGAAGGCCCCCAAGACCGAACGTGCCTGGGGATATTATCGTGTGCTGCACGAAGTGGGTGCCAACACCAAGCTCAAAGAACTCACGGTCATGCCCCGGACCTGTTTGAGCATGCAACGCCATGATCAGAGACAGGAGTTCTGGTTTGTGGCCAAGGGCACTGCCACGGTATACACTCTGGAAGACTCCAGCACAGACCGTGATGTCAAGTGCTGTTTAGATGTGCATGAACACACCTTTATCCAATGTCGTGAATGGCATCAGCTGTGCAACGAAACTGATCAACCATTAAAACTGATTGAGATTCAGTATGGCGACAATTGTGTAGAAGAGGATATAGAACGCCAATGAAAAATATTATACCTGTATTTGTGGGCTACGACCCTAGAGAAGCCATTGCGTATCACACTTGTGTAAACAGTATCATACGCAACAGTTCGCAACCTGTGGCCATTGTGCCAGTGGCTTTGAATCTGTTCCGAGACTACGCAGAAACACACACCGACGGGTCAAACCATTTTATCTACACACGCTTTCTTGTGCCACACCTGATGGAGTACACCGGCCATGCTATCTTTATAGATGGTGACATGATTGTGCGTGGAGACATTGCAGAACTCTGGAACTTGCGAGATGTGTACAAAGATGTACAAGTGGTCAAACACGACTACAAAACTTGTATGCCTGTAAAATACCTGGGAGCACGAAATGAAGACTATCCTCGAAAAAACTGGAGTAGTGTTATTTTATGGAATTGTAATAGCTTTCCTAACCGAGCTCTTACTCCCGAGTTTGTCCAACGCAGCACCGGCAGTGAACTCCACCGCTTCTCCTGGATAGAAGACGATCGCATTGGCGAATTGCCCAAAGAATGGAATTGGTTGCCCGATGAATACGGGCCAAATGCCGACGCCAAGTTACTGCACTACACACTTGGTACGCCATGCTTTCAGGAATTTGCTGACACGCCACAAGGCAATGAGTGGCATCGAGAACGCATACTCACTGAATATTGCTTACAACGGAATATAGAATGACCGACCAAGAATTACCGGATGATGACTGGATAGAACCACCAGAACCATTGCCACCACCACCACTGAGCATATTTGATCAAGCACCACCGGACGTGAAAGCACTGTTTGAAAACATGCTGAAATACCGTGTGGATCCTGCAGGATCAGTGTATGGGATTACCTTGCCGGTCCTGACACAACAACTGGCTGAATTGCCTGTGAGCAACATAGTGAGTATAGACAGTGAATACAGATACCAAAGAAAGGGTCACATGTACGATCCCATACTACAAAGTTTTGTGCAAGGTGCCGGCGGCCAAATCAGCAACTGGACCAAAGAAGAATTCAACACAACACCGGTTGTGTTACGCGGCATTACCAAGCGCAAACAAATGCAGTCCTGCAAAGATACTGGCAGAGACTTTTACTACATTGACACAGGATATTTTGGCAATGGCAAGAAAAAAACATTTCATCGCATAACCAAAAACGATGTACAATGGTTTGGTGACATTGTGAACAGGCCCGGAGACCGACTGGAAAAAACTGGTGTTCAAATTGCAAAAATGCGAAGAGGCACAAACATCCTGATTGCCCCTCCCAGTCAAAAACTCTTGAACAATTATGATATTGTTCTTGAAGAATGGTTGGCCAATGTACAAGCAGAAATCAAACAGTATTCTGACCGACCTATTGTGATTCGTACCAAACAAAGCCGCAGTACCAGAATCAATGATGACACCATGGAAATGGCCCTGAGTCAGGATGTACATTGTTTGGTCACGTTCAGCAGTATTGCAGCCGGAGAAGCTTTGTTGTTGGGTAAACCAGCAATTACACTGGGTCCAAATGCTGCTGGTCCGTTATGCAGTCACAGCATTAGTGAAATTGAAAATCCACATATCCCCACTCTAGATGAGGTCGATGCCTGGGCACGTCATTTGGCCTATTGTCAGTTTACTGAAATAGAAATGCGTGATGGCACAGCATGGCGTATCTTGAACAATGGTTGATGTGATTGTTTATGCATCCAGTGTGGCCAATGCACACAAGCACGAGCGCAAGGTAGCATGCCTTGAAAATTTTGCTCAAGGAGTACAAGCTCTTGGACACAGCGCAATTGTGGATTGGGACTTCAAGTATCAGCCTGCAAAGCTGGCAGTGATACTGGGTTGGGCCACAACAAACACAGGTGGTAAAAATATCACACTAAGAAAACAAGTCATTGCTGAACAACAAAAACGTGGGTTCCGTACCATGTGCATTGATGCCAGTTGCTTCAAGTACCTGGACAATACCGGTACATATCTTAGATACAGCTTGGGCGGTCCGTTTTATGATCGTGCTGAGTATGCCAACCGCAACAGCAGTTCTGACAAGTGGCAAGAAATACAGCAGCATCTGGACATCAAAATGAAACCATCTCGAATCCGCGACGGCTATGTTCTAATAGGCATGCAACGCGATGGTGGATTTAGTATGAAAACTCTAAGCCCAATGACCTGGCTGGTTGACAAAATTCAAGAGCTACGAAAACACACCACAAGAGAGATTGTGATACGGCCACATCCTGGCAAGTTTGACATGGCAGATTTTGCCAAGTTTCAAAGCAAAGAATATGTTAGACAGCATGTGCGGGTAATAAATCCACTTGAATCAACACTGCGACAAAATTTGCAATCGGCTTATGCAGCAGTATTTTTCAACAGCAGTGCCAGTGTTGCTGCTGTGCTAGAAGGTGTACCAGTCTGGGTAGATGATGCCAGTGCTGTTACCTGGGCAGTGGCACATCATGACACAAGCACCATTGAAGCACCTCAACAGTTTTCCACAGGTCAGTGGATACATGATCTGGCAGCAGCACACTGGAGTGACCAGGATGGCAAAACTGGTCTCATCTATCAAAAGTTCTTGCCCTATCTCAAATAAACTTTATTGTTCAATAAATTTTACAATTGGCTCCACAAGGTCAGTAACAATGCCCTTGGTTGTTACATCTAAATTATAAAACAATTCAAAGTTGTGTTGGATTTTTGCAAGGGTCACAGCATCATACGGTTGTTTGACATAATTTTCTATGTTGCAAGCAATGATATCTAGTTTCTTTTCTAAATCAGTTTCGGTATCGTAGGTCTCGTCAAAGAGATTATCAAAAGTTTCAAAGCCTTGAGATTTCAGATATGTCAGTATCCCTGCACCACCCACTACCATGAACGGCTGACATCCAGATATGGGCTTGTATATTTTTTCAGTCAAGAATACCGGAGTCTCTGCATTTAGTCGCTGCCCGTTGAACGATTCAATAACAACACTAAAGCAAGTGTCGTTATACCACATGGGGGTCTGATCCCATATGTCATAGCGTTTTTGTACTAGTGGTTCTCCGGGCAAAACAGTACCACGCCGCACGTAGCTCCAGTAAGCATCACCAAGGTAAGGGTCAAGCCGTTTCACAACTTGATCACGCCATTTTCTTTTGGCACCAATTGGCATGAGAAACTTTTTTGTATAATTTCTGTTGGGTGTGTGAGTGTGGTATCCTTTGGATATGTTAAGCAATGTCTTTGTATATCTTATGAAGTTGGGAACAGATATCAAATTATCCGGGGGATTTTGTACGTAACTACCGTACAGAACACAATGTCCAGGCCATTTAATGTTGTAGACTTCCCCCCATTCACCAAAGAACCCTTCTATACATAAATCAACAATCACACGATAGTTTTCAAAACGTCGAGCCAGGCCAGCATCATACACAGACCCCATGATCAAAAACACTGTGCTGGGATCATAATATTTGTCAGTCCGGTATGGCTCAAAGTCAAAATATTGTGAGACAATGGGCAAGAAATAAGGCAAGCTACTAAAAGACCACTGCTGCCTGTCAGTTAACACAACCAGTTTATGTTTTTTCATGATTGCAGCTTATGCAAACAAACAACAAAAGCACCCAGGAGAATCATATACGGTGGACATGTTGAGACGGAAACAACTGCTGTACCCCAGTTTCTCAAATAACTTTATCCAGTCCTGGTCAGTTTTGCAGTTGATATGAGTGGGATCTCGACGTGACACTTCTAGATGGAACTGCCCTGGTTGATCAACCACAGCACATGGTATTCTCACAAGTACTTTATCAAGTCGGAGTTGTTGGAACAATTCAAATATCTGTTGATCAGTCATGTGCTCAAGTACATCCAGGAAAACACCAAGATCAAATGCGCCTTGCGCTTGCTCTAGTATGTTACATCCGTTTTTACGTGCCTGTTCAACTGCCCATTCAGATATGTCATATCCTGACACATTCTTGAATCCGGCTTTTTCAAATCCCTTGATCAAGAATCCTAGACTGCACCCGTAATCCAAGATAGTGGAGTTGGAATTGATCACGCTGAATTTGTGAAACACTTGTTGTATCTCTTCAGCAGTTTTTACGTAACGTTCGCGCTTGGAGAGATAGTCAACGTAGTTGTTGCTACGATAATATGCTTCGTCGAACACCTGACTCATGGGAAGTTCCGATCTGGCATTTGTTGTGCAACAGTATGTAAAATTTTGTTATTGAACTTGTAGTAGCAGTACTTGCAACTGTCAGTCCAGTTTTGTCCACAGTTGTTTTTGACTTCGTATGGATAACCTTTTTCTTCATAGTTCTTGCTTAGTCGTTCCCAGGTGGGTATGATATTATCCACATCGCACAAGGAATAATCCAAGTCATAGTTTTGTTTGTTTAGCACATGGCTGGTACAGATATACACTTGGTATTTTCCAGTACCGTGCGGGTCTGGTGCAACATACGGACGTATCATGCCCACATAGCAGCCGTCTTCGAATGGTGAATCATCTTCACCAATGTCTTTGATAAAAATTTTATTTAAGGTATCAATCTCGTCAATCACTTGTTTGAATTGAGTTCTGATTTGTGCATTGTTGCCTTTGATCAAGCAGTTGCCGGCTATTCTAACAAATTTAAGTTCTGGATGCAATTCCAACACTCGAGCAATGCGACGAATTGTTTCAACATCAGTTGGCCGGTACGGTTTGCCAAGCCTGTTGCCGGTACCAGTGTCACCTTCGTAGATGATGTACGACAGGCCCATTTTCTCTGGAGGAAACCCTGCAAAGTCAAAATCTTCTGGTTCATAGCCTTCGTCCAGTTTGATCAAACTGACCCTGATCCAATTGATCTTGTCAAAGTTTTCTGGCTTCAGTCTTGACAGCTTTAATGTATTTGTTATGATACCAATGTCGTAGCCCAGTTCGTGTGCATACTCAACAATGCTGTTGATATCATCTTTGGTGTCTCGGTCGCGATAGATCAGTGGTTCACCACCACCGGTAATCTCCACACTCTTGGCACCCAGAGTTCGAAAATCACGCAACACCTGTTTGATTTTTTCAAATGGCATGTAGGACTTTAATGGACGTTCTGCCACACTACAAAACGGACAACCACTGGAGCAAACCTCACACGGCGATAGTTGAATTGTGATAGGTTTGAATTTCTTATCGTGTTGAATGCTGTGTAGCACGTCGGTATGTTGCAACAGTTTGTCACCCCAGGTGCTAAATTTTTGTGTCAGCGCAATGTGTTTATTTTTATCCTGCATGTTCTATTCCTTTTCCTGTGTGTGGGTTGGGTGATTGTTTTGAAGTTGACATTTGCCCGATAATCTTTCGGCTTTTCATGACAGGATGTAATCTTGCCACAGACGGTATGCATACTTTCACATCCAGTACTATTGTACCCACTTGATTGTCAGTGGCACGAAATCCGTGTTCGTACACATAATCAATTAGTTTTTTTGCACCTTGCGGTTTGATAATGTATGCATATACTCCGGTACTGTAGACACCTGCATGTTTTTTACTCTTTAAGGCGTCACTGTATCCGGTTAATTCTGGAATATCAATGATTGGATGAACAGTCACTGGTGCCGTCAAGTCTTTTTCTATCACAGCATCATAACCGCCATTGGTTTTCATATAAGGACTAACACAGTCCAGTTTACATATGTCATCAAATTGTTCAAAAATATCTTTGGGAATTTCTCGCATGAGCCAACCATCGTGCTCAAGCACAAGATATGGTTCGTTGTCTTTGACACAGGCCATCCATAGATAAAAGTGGCTTAGAAAGTTGCCATAATGTCCCAGGGTCATTTTGCTTAGTTTTTGTTTGCCCAGTTTGATTTTGAGTTTTTTTAAATGTTGTTCGTAGTCTCGACCCCAGATGGCTTCAAATATTTCTACATTGATTCCAACCTTGGCTGCTTGCTCTCTACATTCAGCCGACAACTGTTCGGACATTTCATGTCCCAGCATGGTAATAATAAATGATTTCATCGATAAATTGCCTCTACGTATTGATATTTGTCAGTCCAGGAGTTGGGAATGTCGTTCCAGGTAGTATTTAACTGATCGTCAAGCCATCCGGGATAGTGTGAACGATCTTTCCACCACCAGAACAAATCACTGCCAGACCAGTCTTTAAAATATCTACGGAAGAATTCTCTAGTTCTGGGCTCACGAAAGTATGCAGGATTGTACATGGTTTTCTTGCCTTTGGCAGGACGTTGAAAATTCAAGCCAACAAAACAAAACTTATCAGCATATGATTCCAGTTGTTTTGCAACCCAATCCAGATCATCGTCTGGAATACTGTTTAGAACCTGTGTGCAAATAACACCGTCAAACTTTGTGCCTGCAGACGGCGGCGTTTCTAATCCTGCCACACAAGGATCATAACGATACACACTAACGCCCAGGTAAGCATCAAACGTTTGCCAGTTGTGTTCTCCGGCATAGGGCAACGGATCAGTGTATTGTTGTCCTTTGCCACAGCCATAATCCAGTATGGTTCGCGCACCATAGTGATCCACTAGATCTTTGATACAATTTTGATATTTTACAACATCGTAACCGGCCCAGCTTTTGTTGTTTTCCTGAAACTCACGACCTAAACGAACTGATTCTGCATAGTACGCACTTGTCATAACAACTTTATCTCTACTGTGGCTCGTTTTTTACCCCCAGCGTTTGAAACCACATTCACAATCTCAAAACCGTCTACGCCAATGAAATTGGTTGATGTGCCCTTGCATCTAATGTCAAGGATGATTCTGGTATTCTCATGCAAATGCCGTTTCATAAGATCTATGTATGTGTTTACAGGATAGTGATGACCGCAGCTGAGCCATGATGTGATAACATCAAACTTTACATCTGCGGGTATGTTGACGTTGTTGGCATCCACTAGATGGTAGTTCTTTGTGCCTAGCTCTTGCAGTTTTGCATCTAGGAAATCAAATTTGTGATAAAACTTTAGTTCACTGGAATCTGTATTCCAGTTACCGTAACTGGCAGACTCTGGTTTGGTAGCGTTGACACCGGCATCGCCGTCAAGCAACCAAAGTTCTGTGCCATACTTTTCGTTAAACCAGCGGCTTTCCCATGCAAAGCCACACCCAATGTCCAACAATCTCCCAATGGGTTGATTTAGATAAGCATCCACTGTTTCAAAATTTGCCCGACGTTTATCAATATACACAGGTTTGCACCATTTAACAGCCCAGGCCGCGGAATCTTCAGCACTTTTTTCCTGTTCGTTACTCATGTTATTTCTCCAAATTCATTGTGGTTTACCATCCCATGATCCAGTCGTCACGCACTTGATCTAGTTTGACCATGCCCCAGTTTTTCAACAAGTCAACAGCCGCAAACTGGCCGTATTGTTTGCTGTAGGCATCATGTGGTTTTTGTTCTATTACCACAACAGGTCTGCAACGTCGAATGGTTTGTTCCGCACCTTGTAGTATGCGATACTCATAGCCTTCGCAGTCAATTTTGATATAGTTTATGTCATGCAAGTTCAGATTGTCAAGTCGAACCACTTGCACATCGCCTGCGCCCATGGTGTTGGGGTCAAGATGACTGTGACCTGAATTGTCTTCGGTAATGATCATGGTTCCCATTGTGTCCTGATCACCCAGCGCAATGGGACGAACTTCAAAGTTTGCTCCTGTTACATTGTGTTCCAGACATTCTCTAAACACAGCAACAGGTTCAAAGGCTATCACACGGCCAAAACTTTTCACAAGATCACGACTCCATAAGCCCACATTGGCACCAATGTCTAGGGCCACATCTCGTTGAGTGCATAATTCAATGCTGCGTTGTCGCACAGCAATTTGATATTCAGCTGGTAGACCTTTGTCTACACTTTTTTTCAACATTCGTGGCAGATGTGTTTCGAAGTCGGGAAATTGCCATCCATAGTGTTCACGCATTTGATAACTCCTTGGTTTGTGCTAGTATTTTAGCGGCTGTGCCATTGGCCAATTCATCAATGTGAAATTGACCATACGCAAGATGACTGGCCCAGGCATATATTTCGTCAGTGGTGGGATACCACGGATCTTCAATTTGGCTCAGGTCCGTGTTGCTTACAGGTCGGGCAGCATTGCTGGGTGCCAACACAAACGTTGGTACACCAGTCAGTATGCTTTCTGTTGCGGCCACACTGTTGAACACAACCACTGCATGCACATCATCTTGAATGCGTTGTGCAAATGTGTTGTTGGCTCGGAATCTAGGATCAGGATTGCGATCTCTAATGTAAACTGGGCGATCAGTATATTTTTCAATCTCGGCCTTGGTATTGGCCAACCATTGAGCCAGTTCGATGTTGTAAAACACACATGGTTTAGCGTCAGGTGCAGCAATTATGATGGCAGCGCCGTGACGGCGCCGAGGCATGTCTATGCCAAAACGTTCCCATCTATCTCCAGGCCTCCGGACCACTGCGCCGTGTTGTAAATTGTTGTCCACTATTCTGTGCCAGTGTTTCCATCCACTGGGATTGGCTGCGCTGGGTTTGTTACCAAAGTAACCTGAATCAATGTATCTAAACTGTCGATCATCAGTCCAGCATTGTTTGATCAGTTTGTGTTTCATGATACCCCGTATTACCAAGGGATTGGAATCCTGTGTGTAGTCCCAGGTTTCCAGCACAGTGGGCCGAGCGCCTGATCCATGTGCAAACATGTTGACGTATTCGTCTGTTCCGCGTTTACTGAGATAGGTCCAGGTCATTGCCAATAATTTTCTTTTCGTTGCACCACAAGATCACTTCTTCTGCTGCGGCCTTGGTCTTTGCGAGCACCTTTGAGATGATCAATATAGGTGCCCCATTCGCAATTGATCAGTGGATGTCCTTCACCAGTGATCAACCCTTGGCTCCAGTTCAATTCATGCATGAGAAACTTTATCCTCACGGCATCAAATACAAAACTGTCGTGCCATTCTTTCAGAGTAAAAATTCCGTTCTCAGCGTCATCGTACATGCGTTGAAACTCTGTTAAAAATTCTTGAGCAACAGGAGAAGTCAAATGCATGCCGTACAATCCGCATTCGCTAAATTTGTTGGCCCGGCCAGCATAGCAAAGGTCCGCAGAATCAGGAAAAAACTGTTCAAGTTTTGATGTGTTGATGGTGTTGTGACACACCATGTCTGCATCCATCCAAATTAACCATTCAGTGCCGCAAGTACGAGCAGCATGAAACACAGCATATACCTTGTGTGCAAATCGCACAGCATTCCATTTGAATCCTTTGCCTGCATCCTTGCGTTTGCTGCGTACTGGGTCAGCACTCACATCGCCATTGGCCTTGGGCACGTGGCCCCAGACTCTTTTGAATTCAACCAGTTCAGGACTGGCCTGTGCCAAATTGACTATTTTTAAATTTGGAGCTTGCTGTGCGACCACAACGTCTTCGGCATACACCAGCAACTGCACGTTCTGAGGCCACGTGGACAAAAATGTATCTATCATGCGACTGCCGTATTGTTTATAACCACTGGCATTAAATGTGGTAACTACAGAGTATTTCATATCAGATACTTATGATCAAAAACATAGCCTATTTCCCTTTTCAGGTGGCACTCAATGGTCCACCTGTGTTAAATGCAGTACTGGATACCTTGCAGTCTGCTGGTATACAAACACAAGAAAATTCCTGGACCTCTGATGCTGCTGTGATTTGGAGTGTGCTGTGGAAAGGTCGCATGCAGGCCAATCAAACAGTTTATCAGCACTATCGTGAACAAAACAAACCTGTGATCATTATTGAAACAGGTGCTCTGTATCGTGGCAACACCTGGAAGATCTCAGTAAATCATGTGGATGCCACGGGCTACTACGGACATACTCAGAATCTTGATCTGGACCGTCCCAGACGTCTGGGCATGAGCCTGGCAGTAAATCTCAGTTCTAATCCTGTTGTGTTGATCACAGGTCAACACAATCGCAGCCACCAACTGGCTGGTATAACACAAGAAGCCTGGATGTCTGATGTTATTGACAAGATTAGATCTGTGACTGATCGCCCAATTCATGTGAGACCGCACCCACGCTGTGCACTTGACTGGAACCAACTGCCCCAGAACATACATCAGGATCAGCCCAAAAAACTGGCTGGCACCTATGACAGTTTCAACATACGTTTTGATTATCATGCTGTGGTCAATTACAATTCGGGTCCAGGCATACAAGCTGCCATAGCCGGAGTTAGACCAATTGTTCACAAAACCAGTCTAGCACACCCTGTGTCAATTGCAATACACAACATAGATCAACCTTATGATCTTGACCGACACCAGTGGTTGACAGAGATTTGCCACACTGAATACACTCTTGACGAAATAAAACAAGCACTATGGCTAAAAAGAATCCTGCCCGCATTGACGGCATAATTGACTGTGCATGTGTGATTCACAGTTCGGGTTATGACTGGACCTATGTGGATCGACTGTACAACATGCTGAACCGACACTTGTCGGGTGGCATCAGGTTTCATGTGTATACTGAAGCACATCGCCCAGTGCCGGACCACATGATCAAACACTCACTTACCGATTGGCCAGGTATTGCTGGTCCGCGTCGCAGTTGGTGGTACAAACTGCAACTATTCAATCCTGAACATCATGCCGGTAATTTGTTGTATCTAGATCTTGACATGGTACTGGTTCGCAACATTGACTGGGTGCGAGATCTTGATCCTGCTCAGTTTTGGGCCATACGGGATTTTAAATATCTACAACGTTCCCACTTGACCATGATCAACAGCAGCATGATGTGGTTCCGTGTGACTGAATACAGCCATGTGTGGCAGCAGTTTGTGGCCAGCAACATTGAACAAACCAGCAGACGTTTTCCTGGAGATCAGGACTACCTGGCACAGGTGATTGATCGACGTCAACAGAGATTTTTTGAAGATCGATATTTTGAAAGCTATCGCTGGCAATGTTTAGACGGCGGATTTGATTTTCAACAACGTCAATTTCGTGCTCCGGGCACAGGTGTTGCTGTGTCTGGGGACACCTCAGTTATAGTGTTTCACGGCCGCCCAAATCCACATGAATCACAAGACTCCTTAATTGTTGAACACTGGAAATAATGCTGCATTTTTGATAAATATCTTGTAGGAGGTCACAATGATCAATAGAACTTTTAAATTTTACGGCCAGGCATTTTCAGTATCAGGACCTGTGTCAATTGTTGCTAAATTCAACGGGCAGCAGGTATATTCGGGTACAGTGCCAACAACTGCCTCATCTGGACCCCAACAACCGGGCGATCAAAATATTGTAATGTTTGAGTATACTAGCACCACAGCCATAACCGGGAACATTCCATTTGAATTAACGGTCACAGGCGGCACAGTGTGTTTTGGGTGCGTGGGTGCTAATTATTCAGGAATAAAATTTAATTTGGACAGGTCAGACCCTGATAATCATGTGCTTGTTATCAACATTGCTCCTGAAGATTTTTGGACAGGTGTAAACCATGCTGCTGACGACCCTGATGAAAAAATTAATGTAAAGATTAACGGGGTTGAACAAATCCGTCAAATTGTAGACACTGAACAATCAGGTGGTTGGTGGTATCCAATATTTGACTCACAAACATTCACTTGTGATGTTGTGGTTGACCCTGACCTAATAATAGCCAGAATCCCTACTCTTGAAGAAGCCAATGGTATTAAAGATGCGTTAAGAGTATTGAATCCTGACGGTATACCTCAAAATCCTCAAGAAAGAACCAGTCCTCCCACAGCTGAAGAAAAAAACATTGTGAAATCAGCTTATAGCATATTAAGATCATAAAACTCCAAGGGCCTGATTTGCCCAAAATTCCTGTTCATGCTATAATACAGCTTGAGTCAACAAAACAGGAGAACAACATGGGTTATCGTGTGCTGGGCGAGCGTGATGCAAAATGGCAACCCCGTAAGGGCCTTGAAGGCCCTTTTTTCTATCCCAATGGCCAGGTGCTGTACTATGACCCACGTGAGGGTTCTTACTGGGATCCAACCACTGACTTTTATGTGCCTCACCAAGATGTGGCAGAATTACAACAGCAGTTCTTGGAGTTCCTTGCCCGCTGATTTGACCTAAATTGGCGTCTGTGTTACAATAAGACTTAGATTAACAAAACGGGAGTAGCAATGAGTGCAGTTCGAGTTCTTCGTGGTGAGTATCGTGGCAACAAAGTCGTGGACTCAGTTTTTACGCTGGTATCAGGATTTCAAACCGGTGCTCGTGGCAATTATGTCACTGTGCAAAACAACAATATTTTTCCTAAATGTCCCGATACGATTCGTATCCGTGTTGACAACATTTCTGATATTGAGTATACTAGTAGCATGACAGACACAACCAACAACGCTGCCAAGGCAGTGGCTGCACCAGCAGAAACAGAAGAACAGGCAATTGAACGCATTCGTGAGCGTTTTGACATCCTGCACGAAATGACCAAGGCAGCAGTCACAGGCGACATTCGTGCCATGATTGTGAGTGGCCCCCCAGGCGTGGGCAAGAGCTTTGGCGTGGAGCAAGAGATTGAAAAAGCCACTATGTTTGACAAGCTGGCAGGCAAGCGGCTTCGTGCAGAAGTTGTGAAAGGTGCTGCTACTCCTATTGGCCTGTATCAGACCTTGTACAAGTATTCTGACGAAAATTGTGTGGTTGTGTTTGATGACTGCGATTCAATCTTGCTGGACGATGTGAGCTTGAACTTGCTGAAGGGTGCATTAGATTCGGGCAAGAAGCGCAAGATTTCGTGGTTGAGTGAAAGCAGCAGCCTGCGCCGCGAAGGCATCCCAGACAGTTTTGAATTCAAAGGCAGTGCCATCTTTATCACAAACTTGAAGTTTGACAAAATGAAGAGCCAGAAACTACGAGACCACTTGGATGCACTGCAAAGTCGCTGCCACTACCTGGACCTGACACTGGACACAATGAATGACAAGATTCTGCGCATCAAGCAAATTGCCAAAGACGGTGTGTTGTTTGCAGACTATGACTTTGAACCCGAAGTTCAGGACGAGATCATTGACTTCATGAACACCAACCAGAATCGTCTGCGTGAAATGAGTCTGCGTATGGCAATTAAAATTGCAGACCTGCGCCGGATGAGCATGTTGAACTGGAAGCGCCTGGCAGAAACTACATGTATGAAGCCTGCTGCCTAACCAGGCCTGGCGCGATTTTGATAGTCAACTCTTAAGGAACTGTATGTACGAAATTTGGGATGGTGATTTGTTCTTGTACGCTGTGGATACCCTATACGAAGCCGACGAACAGGCCGAAGCTGGCTTCACAGTTCGAGCAGTTGGACCAAAATAACGTTGCGAATTATGCTCCCTAATCAGGCCACGTCCTGATTTTTATAGGCACCTTGGAGTGCCTATTTTTTTGACTTTTGCTCAAAAGATCTATATAATTAACTATTATGATAGATCAAATACAAGGAAAATTGGTTGATGTGATTTCTCCTAACACGTTGTACAAGTGGGCCAGCGTCTGGGGAAAAATTCAAAAAAATTATTACGTTACTGAAGTTTATCTAAGGCGAGAAAAACAAATTGAAGATTTTGTTTTTTTAAACGAATACAAAAACTTGTACATAGAAAAAGACACAGATATCTTGAAAAAGACACTATCTGTATCAAGTCCGAGCCAAGCTGACCTGGTAATTGTCACAGATCAAAAATTCAGCAGACTACCTTGTGTTGGTATAATTGACAGAATAAATCAATTGTTAAACCAATGCCCTAACTTGTTGATTTGTATTAATCGACACTATGTCAACATAGACAACACGTACCGGGACCAAACTTTAAGTTCACATTATCCATTGGCAGTCACTCAATGGATTAAAAAATCTTTACCAGATGCTGTGGTTGTTGACATGAGCCTTGACTATCTGGATGCAGGAAATTGGTTCACATGGGTCATACCTGACCGTATTTACTATATCACCCGCGTATGAAATTAGTTGAACAAATATACACTGACGAGCATCGAACAGAGTTTAAAACTAGATACATGAAGTATCGTGCCGGCAGGCTCAAACATCAATATTGGCTATGGAACAGAAAGCGCTCTAACAAAGTTGTTGACAAATATGATGCTAAAATTTTAAAAAATTGTCAAGAAGGAACCATTGGATTTTTTGCCAGTGCCGGGTACTATCTCAAAGACATTTGGCCTCATGTTGATTCGATTGAAATACACCCAGTGGTTAAAGAATTTTATCCTGATGTAATCTTGACAAGATCTCGTGATGAATTATCTCTGGTGGTGCCTAATAAATACGATAACTTTGCTGTGGTAAACAATCGAGGCGATCATTGGGTGAACATTGATGGACTTACACAACATCTGGCAGCATATACTAAAATTTTAAATCCAGGTGCCAGAGTATTCTACAGTTTTAGAGACACACAGATACAATACAATCGGCTGACGGTTGACAGCGTGGAGTATTTTACTTCCTGGGCCAATGGTCTTGATGACATAGGTCTAACCCTGGTGTGGGCCGATGTGGCATTTGAGAAAAAATTCAAGGATCAATTGGGAAATTTTGATGCTAGGGAAAACCCAGATGCTACCAATGGAAATATAAAATTTTGGTTTTGTTACAAAGGTCCAGCATGGCAAGTCCAGTAATTGTTTGTTTTGTTGGCGGCACAGCCGGCGACACAGTTACACAAATTTTAGACCCAAGCGATCTAACATCTGTTCGATGTCAACTTAAAAAACCACACTTGTTTGCCAATGACTCAGACAAAGATTTGTTTTTGTCAACAGTGCCATTTATCAGTGTACCTAGTCATGATTTTGAATATCATTACAAACGCAAACATAACATACTGGGTATAGTGTGTCGAAATTTTTCTGATGCTCAATGGGCCGCAACAAGATTTAAAAAACTACACCGACCCCATGTGTGGAAAGAAATGACTGCATTTTGCGGCGCAGACACACAAGACGCATATGCACAAGTGATAATGGACTTTGGTAAAATGGTTGCAAACTACACCAACAATGTAGTATACTTAGATGAGATCCTGGCAGGACATGCAGTTGTAAAGTTACAAACTTTAGGATACCAGGCCCTGGGCCAGGAAAAATACAACAAATGGTTAACGACCAATGAACAATAAAGCCAAAAAGATTTTGTTAAAATTATATACACCAATGCCTGTATGACCTTCTGTTATGCTCCCTGGACCAATGTAGAAATCTTGCCCAATGGTGATATATTACCATGTTGTAAATTTCAGCAGGCAAAACACAACATTGCCACACACAGCATTGATGAGTATCGTGCTAGTGATTTTCTTGCCGAAATAAAACAAGAATTTTCACAGGGCATATGGCCGACAGGATGCGAAAGATGCAAAATAGAAGAAAAAGCAAATGTAAAAAGCAAACGCATATTGGATTACGAACGATACCAAACAAACTACGATGAATATGAGCTTGACAGTGAAGAAATCTTGACACTGAGTCTGGCCATCGGAAATGTATGCAACTTAAAATGTATCATATGTGGGCCAATGGCATCCAGCAAATGGGCCAAAGAATACCAAGACATCTATGGAATTACTGTACAACCAAACAATCAAGTGCGCAGAGATCTTGTCAAAAGTATTACAAAATTAGCACCCAATCTAATACACATTGATATTCACGGCGGCGAGCCTTTTTTGAGTAATATTTCTCAACATCTAGAATTGTTAGATCATTATATTGAAAACGGTCAAGCAAAAAATATAGCTATACATTACACTACCAATGGCCAAATTTGGCCTGACAATAATTTTATTTCAAAATGGGCAGAGTTCAAACACATAGATTTACAAATTAGCATAGACGGAGTGGCCAGCAGATACGAGTATTTGAGGTATCCAGCCAGTTGGGATGTACTAAACACCAACGTAGTTAAATTTTTACAATTTGCAGAATCTAATTCTAACATTCAAATCAGTGTTGCACATACAGTGAGTGCTTTTAACATTTTTTATCTTGATGAATTTGTATCTTGGTGTTACAATGTAGGATTACCAACACCTTGGCTCGGAAAGCTTCACCGTCCTTCTCACTTGCGTCCTACTGTATGGCCGTCAGCAGTCAAGACAACAATTATTAACAAATTACAAACTAGTAAATTCGACATTGTTAAAAATTGGGCAATCATGTTAGACCACCACGATGATTCAACTAATTTTTTAACCTTTCAACAGTTTGTTAGCAAACACGACTCTTACAGATCTTTGGATTTTAAAAAAACATTTCCCGAATTGGCTTCCTACATATGAAACAAGCAACTATAGTAATCCGAGATGAAGTCAATATCAAGATAGAAGGACTTGATCTAGATTGCCGCAAGGCTCTGGTCACAGCCTTCAAGTACGAAAACCCAGCAGCACGTTACCTGCCCGCAGTACGCCTGGGGCGCTGGGACGGCAAGATTGCCTACTTTCAACTGGGTGGCAGTACTTATGTGAATCTCTTGCCTGAGATCATGCCTATACTTGATCGTTTTGACTACAGTCCGGTGCTGGATGATCAACGTGAGTACTCCACCACCTTTGACTTTGCAGCAGTGTCAGAGAATCATTACAATCATGTGCTGTGGCCCCAGGGGCATCCAGCAGCAGGCCAGCCCATGGTGTTGCGTGACTACCAAGTGGAAATCATCAACAAGTTCCTGACCAATCCGCAGTGCATACAAGAAGTGGCCACAGGCGCAGGCAAGACCATTATCACAGCAGCACTAAGTGATGCAGTCAGTGCATATGGTCGTAGCATTGTGATTGTGCCCAACAAGAGTCTAGTAACACAGACCGAACAAGACTACATCAACATGGGTCTGGATGTGGGCGTGTATTTTGGTGACAGAAAAGAATACAACTGTCAGCATACCATCTGCACCTGGCAGAGTCTCAACAACATGATGAAACTGACCAAGAGTGGCGAAGCAGAAATAACCATTCATGAATTCATCCAAGATGTGGTGTGCGTGATTGTGGACGAGGTTCACATGGCCAAAGCTGATGCACTCAAGACTCTGCTGACAGGTGCCATGAGTCAGATTCCGCTAAGATGGGGGCTGACAGGCACAGTGCCAAAAGAGCTGTTCGAAAGCCAGGCCTTGTTGGTCAGCCTGGGTCCAGTGGTCAGTCGACTCAGCGCCAGCACACTGCAAGACGCAGGTGTTCTAGCACAGTGCCATGTGAACATTGTACAACTGGTGGACCATGTGGAATACAAGGACTATCAAAGCGAGCTCAAGTACCTGCTGGAAGAGTCTGGAAGACTAGATACCATGGCAGAACTGATACGTAGAGTAAATGAAACCGGCAACACTTTGGTGCTGGTTGACCGCACAGAGTGTGGTAGACAACTGGTAGCACGCCTGGGAGACAAAGCAGTGTTTGTGTCTGGAGCAACAAAGGGCACAAAGAGGCAAGAAGAATATGACGAAGTGGCAGATGCCACGGGCAAGATCATTGTGGCCACGTACGGTGTGGCTGCTGTGGGCATCAACATACCACGCATCTTTAATCTTGTGCTGGTAGAGCCGGGCAAATCATTTGTTAGAGTTATTCAATCAATTGGACGTGGTATTCGAAAAGCCGAAGACAAGGATCATGTGGAAATCTGGGATATCACCAGCACCTGCAAGTTTGCCAAGCGACACCTGACCAAACGCAAGGCTTTTTACAAGGAAGCCAACTATCCATTCTCTGCAGAGAAACTGGAGTGGATGAAGATCAAATAATGGTTGACTTTGATCTTTGATTACTGTATTATTACTATATGAGAATTTTAACACTAGATAACTCCTATTATGATCTTGACCATTTGCCTGAAGAAGTAGATGACATGAGATTTGCTATCCTAGACAACAGTGATCCCAAAGATCCCGACTATCATTTTATTCCACTAATCTTTTTAGAAAGCTTTACTGCTCCTGCCCTGGTGCTGAGAATAGGTGATGCCACTATCAAAATGCCCATGGACTGGCAGATCTTGATTGGCGAACCAGACGTGGGAGACCTTGAAGTGCTGCCACTGACCAGCATCAACGATCGTGGATTCAGAGTGTTTCAATTCAACCCGCTCACAAGTTTTAGACCCAGCTTTCCTGATATTGAAATTGTGGATGTGTACCAAGAAGTCACCTGGTATGCACCCAAACTCAAGAATGGACAAATGCTGGCAGTGCCGCTGAATGACGATGCAGAACCTGACTGTGTGTACTTTGTGAAAGACGTCAGCCGCAACTGCGAGATTGTGGACTACAACAAAGCCTGGTGATATGGGTCAGCTCAAACCAGACACAACCTACATCTACGAACGTGTGGGTGACACAGTGTTCAGAAGAGAGTCGGGCGCTGTCGATCGTGAAGTAATGGGCTACGATTATCGTACCAGTAATGGCAAACCCTTGCATGAGACCATAAAAGAAGACCAGTTGTGGGGCAACATTAGACGTGCTGCCCAGACCAATCCTACTTTACAAGACGCCTTGGATCGTGCTATAATAATTTACAATCTGAGTAAAACAACATGAGTGATCGATTACACATTTCAAATGAGATGCGCCAACTGGACGTCAAGAACAGAAACTTTTATGATGAACTTGATTCGGATGAACGCAAGAAATTCTCCACGTTTTTGATGTTGCGATGGGGTTCGGCTGTGGAAGGTTCTCGAGAACTGCAAGAATACTATGTACAAAGCTGCAACCACTATCTCAACAAGAACTTTTTTGACATAGGACGTCATCCCAAGCTACAATGGTTGTGTGCCACAGCAGTAAGTCCTGGACTAGGTACACCGCGGCATTCCTGGATAGCCCCCCGGAAAAAAGAAGCAGGCCTCAGTGCCAAGCGCCGGGCTCTACAAGAAATCTTCCCGCACTACAAAGACGACGACATTGACGTCATGGCCGAAATAACCACACAAAAAGAAATTGATGCTTACAATCGTGAAGCCGGACGAGACAAAAAGTAAATTTGCATGTGAATACTGCAAGAAAGAGTTTGCAAGAGAAACTTCAATTGCAGTACACATGTGCGAGCCCAAGCGTAGACACACTAGTCGCAATGAGGCAGGTGTTCGCCTGGGTTTTCAAAGTTACATACGTTTTTATGAAACAGCAGCAGGTTCAGCTCGAACCAAAGACTTTGACACTTTTATAGAATCAGCCTACTACCGTGCTTTTGTAAAGTTTGGTCGCTACTGTGTGGATACCCGTGTGATAAATCCTCCGCAATTCATTGACTGGCTGCTCAAGCACAACAAAAAAATTGACTACTGGTGTAGCGATCGTGTGTACACTGAGTACTTGGTGGATCATCTAAAAATAGAAGCTGTGGATGATGCACTGGCACGAGCCATAGAGTTTGGAATAGACTGGGCAGAAAAAAATTCAGCACAACATTGTGATTGCTTGCGGTACGGCAATGCCAACGCCATGTGTTATGCTGTGACTTCAGGCAGAATTAGTCCCTGGGTAATCTACAATAGTGAATCAGGACAACGGTTTCTGAGCCAACTAGATACCACACAGGTCAGCATGATATGGCCCTACATTGACAGCGATGCCTGGCAAAAGAGATTTCAGGATAGACCTCAGGATCAAGCGTATGCACAAGAAATTTTAACCAAGGCAGGATGGTAACATGATTAAAACTATTACAAATGGGCCAGGAGTAATTGTCAGCAACAGCAGTTTCTCAGCACCCTACATTGACATGACTCGAACCAGTGCTGGCATGGTCCGATACAACAATAACAACTTTGAAGTTTATGACGGCAACACCTGGATAATAATGGCTAGTGGATCCATCCAAGTCAGTCTCGACGGTGTGACTCTGGAATCTTTACAATGGGTTCGCCGCAAAATGACAGAAGAAAAGCGCCTGGAAGAATTGGCAAAAACTCATCCAGGTGTGGCCGACGCCATTGATGCTGTGCGTCTAGCTGAACAGCAATTGAAAACTGTTGTGGCCTTGTGTACAGTATGAGTGCAGATATCGACATTGATTTCTCTAATCGAGATGATATACTGAAACTGATTCAGCACACGCCTGCACGGCAGATCACAGATGGACGACCTAGACGTCACAATTCAGGAGTGTATGTCACAGATATTCCTTACGATCCTGTAAATCACTGTGCAGCCATTGACTATGAGTCAGCAGAGGCTCGTGGTTATTTTAAAATTGACTTTTTGAACATGAGTGTGTATCAGTTGATTCGTGATCAAGCATGTTATGAGCAATTGTTGGCACAAGAACCTGACTGGGCAAGATTGTGCTCTGATTCTGCCTGGGCCGGTCAATTGGCACATGTGGGCAACTATACAGATCTGTTGCGACAAATGCGTCCAGACTCTATTGCAAGAATGGCAGCATTTATATCTGTTATTCGTCCGGGCAAAGCACACTTACAGGGTCAGCCCTGGGATCAAGTGTTCAAAACAGTCTGGGATGGGGACAACAGTCGAGGCTACGCCTTTAAAAAAGCGCATGCCATTAGCTACGCAGCTCTAGTGGCTTTACACATGAATTTACTCAGTCAAGACGCCGAACCAGTGTGATACTTCTGCGTTTGGTCTTTTTGCGAGCAATTTCAGACAGGCTGCAGGCAGGACCATGTAATATTTCCAGATCCTTGTTGACAAAAGTTCGCAATGTGCCACGGAATTTGTCCCAGTCCCTGCGTAAGAAGATGTTGATGGGGATGGATCGGTTGCTCTCCCACCACCAGGTGGATGCAGATTCCAAGAATTCTAGCTTGTCTTTTTGAGCTACTACAGCACCAAAATCGTAGATAGTGGTCACAGCATCATCTCTGTTTTGTACCACGCCTACATACTCTGTGTTGGCATAAACACAGAGTGTTATAAACGGATATTTCTCTGTTAGTTTTTGGAATATGTTATTGCCCATTGCGGTTATTTATGGTGTGCTAAATACAACAATGTATTCCACAACCGTTTATCTTTATCAACAAATTACCAGAGTATTACTGGTAGACACCACGGGTGGTTATTTTCAAGCGAGGTATGATCCAGTGTACGCAAAAACTTTAACAGTAAACAAAGGTGTTGACAATGTGTTGCTCTTTGAATTCATCAACCAGGATCAAAAACCTGTAAACATCACAGGGTCTACATTTCGATTCCGACTGATGAATCAAGCAGGCGATCAATTGTTGACGGAAAAAAATATGGATGTGCTCAGTGCCGTTACTGGACGTGTGCGAGTGGTGTTGGCACCAGAAGACACCAATGACATTGTGGCACAACCAGGCAGCTACAGCATAGAGCGCATTCAGGGCAGTTATCATCAGGCAGCGTTCACTGATGCCAATGCAGGTGCTCGTGCCGACTGTGACATTGTGGATAGTGTGTATCCTGAATTTGTGCCCAGTCAAGAGGTTACCATACCCACCATCACTGGCAAGAATCAGACTGTGAGTGCAGCACCCACAGGTTGGCCTGATTGGGCATTGAACCCTCAGCCACTCAATAGCACACAACGAACAGAATTTTATAGCAGTCACATGACCACCAATGGTTCTAGCCTGACCACTGTCAAAATGAACCTGGTTCACTACACAGGAACACTCAAACTACAGGCAGCGCAGGACTACGAATCAGAATTCTACAACGTGACTGAAAGTCGTGAGTACTTTGATGCTACTGAATCCGTTTATTTCAATGCTGTGGGCTATCATCCCCTGTTGAGAATTGCTCTAAACACATCGCTTGGTTATGGAGCCACAGCTCAAGCCACAGTGGTAGATGGTGTGGTCACTGCAATACTGTTGACCAATTCTGGCAATTCTTATGTGGCACCCCCTTATGTACAAATTCTGGGCTACGGTGCTGGTGCCACAGCAGTGGCCTCTTTGAATCCGGGTGGTGCTGGCACAGTGGCCAACGTCACAGTGACCACGGGCGGATCAGGTTATGTGCCCATCCAGTTTGAAGGATCTACAGCAGCCACAGTGGTGCTGTCAAACGGCTTGGTTGAGAATATTCAATACCGATAATCGTTGCGATTGTACTAGAAATCTGTTACACTAAGCAGATGCTGGACATTGTGAATTATCTACCTGCCAAGAAAAAATCTAGTGCATCAGGATGGATCAGCTTTAACGCTGTGTGCTGCTCTCACAACGGCAACACACTAGATCGCAGAAGTCGCGGCGGCCTCAAAAGATCTGAACAGGGCTGGAGCTATCACTGCTTCAACTGCAACTACACCGCTAGCTTTATCCTTGGCCGTACATTAAGTTATAAGGCCCGCAGGCTCTTGAGTTGGCTGGGTGTGCCCGAACGTGAAATAGAATTGGCCAATCTTGAAAGCCTACGTCACAAAAGCATACACGGTATTCTGGATGACAGACAACGCACCGCAGATGTTCTAACAGACATTCAATTTGAAGAAAGAGACCTGCCGCCATTTGCTGAACTGGTTGGTGATGCAGGACTGCATCGAGACTATGTGCGATCAAGATGTGTGCCGGATGATTATCCTGTGATGACACAGACAAATCCTGGCCGTGAACAGGTAATCATACCATTCACACATCACAACAGCATAGTGGGATATACTATCAGATTCCTGGATGATCGGAATCCACGCTACCTAAATGACATGCAGCCGGGATACGTGTTTGGCACAGACCTACAACGATCAGACTGGACTCAGGTAATCGTGACAGAAGGCATATTTGACGCACTCAGCATTGGCGGTGTTGCCCTAATGCACAACACCATAAGTGATGCTCAGGCACGACTGATTCGCAATCTGGGTCGGGAAATTACAGTGGTGCCTGATCAAGATTCTGCTGGTATTGAATTGATTGATCGTGCTGTGGAACTGAACTGGGCAGTGAGTATTCCTACCTGGGAAGATTGCAAAGATGTCAACGATGCTGTGAAGAAATATGGTAGACTAGGCACACTGATAACTATCATGCAAGCTAGAGAAACCAGCCGAATCAAAATTGAATTACGAAAGAAACAACTTGTTAAAAGACTACAGCACTGATGTACAAAAACTATTCCTAGAAATGATGCTGGAGGATGCTGCCAGCTACATTCGGGTGCAGAACATTTACAATCCAGAAAACTTTGATCGCAATCTAAGAACCGCAGCAGCGTTTATCAAGGAACACTCAGAACAGTTCAAGACCTTGCCAGACCGAGCACAGATTGCTGCGGCCACAGGCATCAAATTGAATGCAGTGCCAGATCTCAACGAAGGGCACTATGACTGGTTCATGACTGAGTTTGAAGCATTTACCCGACGCCAGGAACTGGAACGTGCTATCTTGAAAGCAGCAGACCTGCTGGAAAAAGGCGACTATGATCCTGTGGAAAAACTGATCAAGGATGCTGTACAGATCAGTCTGACCAAGGACATGGGCACAGATTACTTTGCAGATCCAGCGGCCAGGATCAACAAGTATTTCAATTCGGGTGGACAGGTCAGCACAGGTTGGCCACAAATGGATCGACTGTTGTATGGTGGATTCAGTCGCGGCGAGCTGAACATTTTTGCAGGCGGTTCGGGCTCGGGCAAATCCTTAGTCATGATGAACATTGCCTTGAACTGGTTGCAGCAGGGCATGAGTGGTGTGTATATCACACTGGAACTGAGTGAAGAACTCACCAGTTTGAGAACAGATGCCATGCTCACAAACATGAGTACCAAAGAGATTCGCAAAGACATTGATTCAACAGAACTCAAGGTCAAAATGGTGGCAAAGAAAGCTGGACAGTATCGTGTGAAAGGCTTGCCAGCACAGAGCAACGTGAATGATATCCGTGCATACTTGAAAGAAGTGCAGATTCAAACAGGTATCCGAGTGGACTTTGTGATGGTGGATTATCTTGACTTGGTCATGCCTGTGAGTGCCAAGGTCAGTCCCAACGATTTATTTGTGAAAGACAAGTATGTGAGTGAAGAACTACGCAACTTGGCCAAAGAACTGGGTATTTTGTTGGTAACGGCAAGTCAGTTGAACAGATCAGCAGTGGAAGAAATGGAATTTGATCACAGCCATATTTCAGGTGGTATTAGTAAAATCAACACAGCAGACAATGTGTTTGGTATCTTTACCAGTCGCTCCATGAAAGAGCGTGGCAAGTATCAAATACAGTGTATGAAATCTCGAAGCTCGACCGGCGTTGGTCAAAAAATTGATCTGGAGTACAACATTGAAACCATGCGCATTACTGATGAAGGTGGGGACGAAAACGGCTACAACAAACCGCAAAGTTCAATCATGGAATCAATCAAGGCCAAGAGCCAGGTTGTTGCAAGCACCGACGCCCCTTGGGCTGCGCCCACAGGCGGCACACATGTCTGGGACAAGCCCATGGTCAAACACGGTGACACTGCCAAGGTCAGTGGTGACGTTCAAAGCGCCAAACTAAAACAACTTCTGGGGCAGATCAAGGCATCATAATGATATACCTGGATTTTTTCTCAGGCAGTCATGGACACTTTCTAGAGTATGTAATTAACACATGGCTATTCAAAGGACCACGAGTACCCAACATCTTTACCGAACATGGCTCTTGTCATGTGATTCGTAAAGACACAGCGTACATGGCACACAGGATAGTGGAAGCTGC
>Ga0181355_1000066_pt1 | contig 35899 bp, 41 predicted proteins | sample Fa13VDMM15DN_FD_130099 | JGI IMG/M metagenome (GOLD analysis project Ga0181355, IMG submission 130099) | Freshwater viral communities from Lake Michigan, USA - Fa13.VD.MM15.D.N | ecosystem: Environmental > Aquatic > Freshwater > Lake | place: USA: Michigan | collected 2013-09-23 | reverse complement strand
CTTATGTTGCATCTCTAGCTACTTACATTATAATATATTGTAATGAAAACGGTACATTTTATAAATGGTATGCCTAGAAGCGGCAGTACATTGCTCTGTAATATATTGGCTCAGAACCCTGAATTTCATGTTACTCCTACAAGTGGATTAAGTGAGCTGGTTCGGGGAGTACACCAATTCTGGAAACAAAATCCAGGCATTAAAGCATCAGAAACACCAGAGAAACAATTGCAAATTATTAAAGATTTATTTCAAAGCTATCATTCAGATACAGATAGACCTATTGTCTTTAATAAAAGTAGAGGTTGGGCATCATTAATAGAACTTGTAGAAAATGCCTTGCAAAGGCCAGTTAAGATATTAGCTACAACGAGAAAAATTACTTGTATTCTCTCATCATTAGAAAAATTATATCGTAAAGAAATTAAACTTATTAATAGCCCTATGGAAACAGGCCCTTCTATGAATATTTTAGAGGGTAGAATCAATGTTTGGACATCTCAAGAAGGACTTGTGGGCGGTACGTTTAATGGTCTTAAAGATGCTGTACTAAGAGGGCATAGGGATAAAATCTTTTTTGTTGACTTTGATGATCTTACTACACGTCCCAAGCATGTATTGAAAAATGTGTATGACTTTTTAGAGCTACCGGTATATAATCACGATATTAATGATGTTAAACAATATACAAAAGAAAATGATGCAGAGCATGGATTTACCGACTTACATACCATTCGTCCTAAAATACAACCTGTTCAAGATGATAGTAAAGAAGTATTAGGACACATGTGGGAGCAATTTAAAGACTTTCATTTTAATTTTTAATTTATGTATAATATATATCACGTAGAAGGTGGAGCGGGAAAAAATATAATTGGCACAGCTGTGGTGCGTAATATTACCAAGCAATGTCCAGAGAATAAGACAATAGTAGTAGCCTCATATCCAGAAGTGTTTGTGCACAATCCAAGCATATACAGGCTTTTTAAAGTAGGTAATGTGCCGTATTTTTATGAAGATTATATAAAAAATAAAAACAGCAAGGTGTTTAAGCTTGATCCTTATAATAGCTCCAGTGTTATTAACAGGACTGAGCATCTTTCTGATTCATGGTGTAATCTGTTCAATATCAAGCTGGATAATACAACACCTGAATTATTTTTTAATAAAATGGAAGACAGGGACTTAATGGTGCTTAAGCAGCAATATAGTCCAAACAAACCTTATATCATTGTGCAAACCAATGGAGGGTTGGGGTATGGTGACAATCACATGAAACAACATTGGTACAGAGATATTCCTTTGTTTTACTATCAGCAGATTATTAATGCATATGCAGATAGATTTACATTTATTCAACTTAAAAACCCTTTGCAGCTAGAATTGAACAATACCGTTCAAGTTAATTTGAGCTTGAGGGAGTGCATGAACTTGATGAGAGGAGCAGCAGGAGCAATTTGCATTGATAGCATGGTGCAACATGTCATGGCAGCTTTTAATATCCCCAGCTTGGTGTGTTGGATTGGCAATAGCCCCACTGTGTTTGGTTATGATTTGCATGCAAATATCACAAGCAACTTTACTTTTGAAAAGGAGAATTTAGAATCATACTTGGATCCTTATGGCTTACAGTCTGAAGGCTATCAATGTCCTGCAAACTATAACCCGGAGACATTATTTGATACGAAAGAGCTTGTTACAAATTTTGAAAAACTATTTATTAAAAAATAGGCCTGGCTAATAATTTATGCAGGAATTAATAATACCGTTTAATGATATTATTCCTGGCAAGCCTTTAGTTTATGTTGGAGACCATGCCAGGTTGTCAACAGTTACCTCGGTTGTATTTCTCTCTCCAACTTTGATTGCATGTAGTCATTTCAATGATTGCTGCATGTATCTTATAAGCTTTAATCTATATGATAAAACTTACAAAGTCTTGCAGACCTTAGACACAACATTTCAAGGAAAAAAATGTGAAACTGATCTTCTAGCAAGTGACAATAAAGGTAATATTATTGCAACTAATTTTAATCAAAACACTTGCTCTCTTTATGGGTATGATGGTAATCAAATTAACTTTGTATCAGATTTACCTTACGATGCAGGCAACAGAGTGCATGGGTTAAGATTTGTTAATGATGACATTGTAGCTGTTACATGCCGGCATACACACAGAGGCATACATTTTTTTAATATTAAAACTTTTCAGAGAGAAGCCCTTTTCTATGTACCAGAAATATCTGTTCAAGATCTTTGTTTATTATCTAATGACACATTTGCAATGATTACAGGATTTGGTACACCTACATTGGCTCCAAAAAAAATATACTCTTCCAGAGTTTCTCTTGTTAAATTTAATATTAAAGAAAATAAATTTATTAGAATAAAAGACTGTGACTATGAAGCAGCTCATTTTGATAACATCATAAATTACAAGAGTGTTCTTTACATAACAGATCAATATAATAACAAAGTGCTCATGCTTGATGCACAGAGCTTAGAGATTAAAGGGGAACTTACAGATTATGATTTTCCCCATGGCATTGATGTAAACTATGATATGATAGCTGTTACCAATTATGGTAATAATAGCATAGTAATAAAACCGCTTGAATCCTTGTAATGTTTAATAAATATATATATGGAAGACATTAAACATAATATTTCAGCGCTATTTGATAGCGTGTACACTATTAATACATCAATTGCAAACTTTGAAGAAGAATCAAAGAACACGGCTCAATACCCCGATATGGCTAAAAATTTGCAAACATCTATTATAGAGACCGTAAAATGTAATGTGCAGCATATTAAAGCTTGTTTAAAAGAAGAAACGTACAAAGCCAATTTAACATCAGAACAAACCCAAGAGCTAAATGATTGTGTAGATAAAGGCACAAATTTTATGAATAATTTTGTGGCCCAATCAAAATAGTTTTTTTAACTCATATTTTTCAACGCACTGCTTTATGCCGCCTAGTTGTTTGAAATAATTCAAATTATTTTTGTGTTGCGGGTATAATTTGGATCTGTCTTTTAATATATGCAATATGGTTTTTCTCAAGTCTGAGGCATAGTTTGTATTCGCATCTTTTGTGAGCTGCTTGCTATGTAATCTTCTGTACACTAACACTTCATCTGTGCACTGTATATTGGCACCTGCCCAATAGCATCTCAATTGAAACTCTACATCACATGCACAAAAGTAATCTGCATACCCTCCAATGGCTTTAAAGTAATCATTACGTACAATCATGCCTGGATGTGCAAATATTAAATCTCTTTTTGCATTAGGATAAACATATGCATCCTGTAGCTGCAAAGGCTTTAATATTATATTATTTTCTCTGTCTTGTTCATTGTAATTGCTATCAGAGAAATTCTGTATACTGCATCCATACAAATCTAAATTATACTTTTTGCATGCATCCAAACTTTTGCTCAATCTGTTATGTACATTAATATCATCTGCATCTTGTATAGCAAAATAATCGCATTCAAAATGCTGGCAAGCCAGATTTCTTAATCTGTAAGGTCCAATATTTTTTTCTGATGCATACAAATGAATACTACACTCATCATATTGCTTTAATAAATCTGTAATGCTTTCAGCCTGCCCGTCCTGTATGACGTGTACCAATGCATTTATTTTTTCTGCGAAAATACTATCCAAGCATTCTTTTAGATATTTCTTATTTGAATGAAACGTAAGAGCGATATCAATGTCAGGCATATTAAGGTCCTGAAAGAATAGGTATTCTCAGGCTTGTACCGTTTAAAAATATTACTAAACTGGAGACTTGATTGGTTAATGTAGTGGCAGGAACTGCGCTCAATCTGGTTGTAGCGCTTCCTAATACCAAGGTATTGCTTGCAGAAGCAAGAGCGCCAGCGCCCAATGCAATAACTCCAGATAAAGAACCCGAGCCACTAAAATTTGCACCATTGCCAATAATAATGTTATTAGCTCCTGTGTTATTAGAACAACCTGCAAACCTTCCAATGAAAGTGTTGTTGTTACCTGTGGTGTTGTAATTACCAGCACCATTTCCTATGAAATTGTTATGACAACCTGTGTAGTTACAACGACCAGCATTACTTCCTAAGAAATTGTTGCAACTACCTGTGAAGTTATTATAACCAGCACCTTGTCCTATGAAATTGTTTAAACAACCTGTCCGGTTAGAAAAACCAGCTCTAAATCCCAAGAAAAAGTTGTAGCGCCCTGTGGTGTTTCCCTGACCAGCATTATATCCAAAGAAATTATTGTGACTACCTGTGGAGTTATTTAGACCAGCTCTGGTACCCAAGAAATTGTTGCTACTGCCGTAGGTGTTAAAGTAACCAACACTTTGTCCTAAAAAATTATTGCTGCCACCGTTGAGATTACAGGCACCAGCTCCTGGTCCAATAAAAACATTACAACCTCCTGATGTATTGTTACGACCGGCTCCACTTCCAATAAAAGTGTTATTGCTACTGTAGTTGCTGGAACGACCTGCGCAATAACCAATAAATGTATTATTACTACCGTTAACGAGGGTATGGCCTGCACAATATCCAATAAATGTATTATTTTTAGAATAACCACCCAAGCGAGTCCCGGCTCTAAAGCCCAAAACAGTATTATTGCAACTATTATTTGAAACCCCGCCGGTACCGCCCCCTGCACAGTATCCTAAGAATATATTGTTACATGCCCGATGACTACTACAGAAACCAGCTTTATATCCAATGAGAATATTATTCTTTGATCCATTACAATATTGAGTGTATTGATAATAAGGATTACCGCAACCATCAAAACACAGATATCTGTTGTTTTTGGATCGCTGACCCATATTAAAACCAGCTTGATTGCCTGCAACAAAATTATTTTCTACTTTGCAAACAGCTGGTAAAGTAGTAAAATTGCTTTCTCTTAAATAGGATGCGCCCCCTGCTGCTCCTTGTCCCATGAACACATTATTGTTTATTTGTTTTAATGCACCTCCTGCACTCAAACCGGAAAAGAAATTGTTGCTACTACTTGTGAGCTGTGTGCCTGTGGATAAACCAAATATGAAATTGTGGGTTCCGGTTAAGGTACTACCGCCTGTTGAGGAATCACCAATGAATACATTAGTACTACTGGAAGAGGTAACTCTTGTTACACCTTTTAAGAATATGCTATCTGCACTTATTGAACCTGTGGTTACTACATTGCCAGATACAGTTAATCTTTCTGTAGGTGCTGTGGTACCGATGCCAAGATTACCTGAAGCATTTAATCGCATTGATTCGGTTATGTTGTTTGAAAAACTAAGGATACCAGTACCTGCAGACCAAAGACCAGCGTTAACGCCCCCTGTTTGAAATGTTATGCCGTTCTGCCAATTGGATCCACTAACTCTCAGATTATCTAAAACCCATCCAGATCCAGCTATTTTAGAGAATGTACCGTCACCGACTTTGATATAACCGGTATTACCATTACCAACTATTAATGCAGGGTTTGTTGTATCGTTAATGGTCAATGGCCCAGTCATAGTGTCACCAGATAGTTTTACATACCTTGAACCCAGAGCGTAATTAGCACTCACACTAGACCAATTGCTCCATGCAGCAGAATTACTTCTAGTAGTTGTATAATTGGAATTCCATTGATCACTGGTACCATTCACAGTTGATAATGCATTTGTTGAAGATGTTACCGCCAGTCTGCCAAATAGTGTTCCAGACAATGGTGAATTGACAGACCCTATAACCAATTGATTGCTTGTAGTAGCTGTTGCATCAGTACCCAACACTATGACACCAGATAAAGCATTGGTACTAACATTGGCGCCATTGCCAATGATGATGTTATTAGCCCCTATGGTATTAGTACAACCTGCATTTCTTCCAATGGATATATTGTTACTACCTGTGGTGTTGCCTCTGCCAGCATACCTTCCTAAGAAATTGTTGTAACAACCTGTAGTGTTACTGAGACCAGCGCACCTTCCAAAGAAATTGTTATTACTGCCTGTTGTGTTAGCACGACCAGCTTCCTGTCCCAAGAAATTGTTCCAAGTACCTGTGGTATTTGAAGTACCGGCTAGACGTCCCATGAAATTATTGTGACAACCCCCGGCGTTACTATAACCGGCTCTACAACCTAAGAAATTGTTGCTACCACCTGAAGCGTTGCAATGGCCAGCATTTCTTCCTAAGAAATTGTTGTCAGAACCTGAAGAGTTGCAATAGCCAGCAGACAATCCCATGAAATTGTTGCTACTGCCTGTGTAGTTGCAGAAACCAGCTTTGTTACCCAAGAAATTGTTGTTGCTACCTATACCGTTCCAGAATCCAGATCTATACCCCAAGAAATTGTTATTAGTACCGCTAGTGCTAGTACGCGAACCAGCTTCCTGTCCAAAGAAATTGTTGTTTTCTGCTGAAAAACTAAATATACCAGCACACTTTCCCATGAAATTGTTATTTTTACCTGCGCAGTTGTTTATGCCAGCATATTCTCCCAGGAAATTGTTATTACATCCTGTGCAGTTATTTTGACCAGCTTGCCTTCCTAAGAAATTGTTATTACAACCTGTTGCGTTAAAATAGCCAGCATTCTTTCCTAAGAAATTATTATAACTACTTGTGCAGGAGTTTCGGCCAGCCCCGCTTCCTAAGAAATTGTTATTACAACTTGCGCAGCTGTTAAAACCAGCATATCTACCTAAGAAATTGTTGTAAGAGCCTGTGGTATTGAACTCACCAGCCCTGTGTCCTAAGAAATTGTTATTACTGCCTGTTGTGTTATTAAGACCTACTCTATACCCTAAGAAAATATTTGCTCTGCCTGTAGTATTTTTACCTCCTGCGCAGCATCCAATAAAGGTATTATTGTAACCTGAAGTATTACATGCGCCAGCTTTATACCCTATGAATGTATTGCTACGTGAATATGCTTGACCACAGTAACCTGCGCAAAACCCAATGAAAGTGTTGTTACTGTTGCCACTACTATAATTACCACAAGCGTTAGCACCAGCTTTGTATCCTATGAAAGTATTATTGCAACCGGCTCTAACACTTGTTGAATTGCCCCCTGCACGATATCCCAAAAATGTATTATTGCATGCGCGTGATCCAATACCGAAGCCAGCTTTGTATCCAATGAGAATATTGTTCTTTGATGCTTGGCAATATTGAGTGTATTGATAATAGGGATTGCCACAACTATCATAACACTGGTATCTGTTGTTTTTGGACCGCTGACCCACAGAAAAACCAGCTTGATTGCCAACAACAAAATTATTGTCTATTTTGCAAACTGCTGGTAAAGCAGCATAATTGCTTTCTCTTAAATATGATGCACCTCCTGCTGCTCTTTGCCCCAGAAACACATTATTGTTTATTTGTTTTAAAGTACCCCCTGCACTCAGTCCAGCAAAGAAATTGTTACTACTGCTTGTGAGCTGGGTTCCAGTTGATCCTCCAAATATGAAATTGTGTGTGCCACTTAAACTGCTGCTACCTGCACTCAACCCTACAAGCAAATTTGTATCTATGGCACGCAAAGGCATGTTTGGATTTAAATCAATACCAGCTGCTACACTGATGGGTGTATTGAATATATTTGTCTGTGTATTGTTAATAATCATATTATGTGGTATAGTTGAATAATCTCATGGCTTGACTTGTGCCATTTATATTTATTATAAGATACTGGCCAGAATCTGTAACTGAAGCTGGTGTAATAACATTGGCATTAGCTAAAGATATATTTGCAGCGCTCAAAAATGATGTCACGCTGAGATTACCATTTATAAATCCAGACACAGGAGAAGTTGTTGAACCGATAACTAACTGATTATTTGTAGAAGCAAGAGCACCAGTTCCTAATGCAATGACACCAGATAAAGCATTGGTACTAACATTTGCACCATTACCAATAATAATGTTATTAGCTCCTGTAGTATTAGTACAACCTGCATTTCTACCAATGAAAGTATTGTTATTACCTGTGGTGTTGTCACGACCAGCATTATTTCCTATGAAATTATTGTAATTGCCTGTAGTGTTACTGAGACCAGCGCACCTTCCAAAGAAATTGTTGTTACAGCCACCAGTGTTAGCACAACCAGCTCTATATCCTATGAAATTGTTGCAAGCACCTGTGGTGTTAGCGCAACCAGCACTATTTCCTAAGAAATTGTTGTTACTGCCTGTAGCGCGACGACCAGCACTATTTCCTAAGAAATTGTTGTTACTACCTGTGCCACACCGGCCAGCTTCAAATCCCAAGAAATTATTATTATTACCACCACAATTATAATAGCCAGCGCGGTTGCCAAGGAAATTGTTGTTACTACCTGTAGAGTTAAGCATCCCGGTATATTTTCCAAAGAAATTGTTGCTACAACCGTTAGAACTAGAGGCACCAGCATTATCTCCTAAGAAATTGTTATCACAACCAGAACTATTAGTCCCCCCAGCACCGCTACCAATGAAAGTATTACTACAACCTGTGATATTACTATAGCCGGCACTGCTACCAATGAAAGTGTTATTGTTGCCATTATTATTTCTTCCAGCACTATTTCCAAAGAAATTATTGTTGGAACCGGTGACGTTGAGTCGACCAGCTTTATATCCTAAGAAATTGTTGTTAGCTCCTGTGGAGATGCGACATCCAGTTTCGTAGCCTAAGAAATTGTTATTGGAGCCTGTTGAGTTAACATCGAAACCACCACCAGCATTACTTCCGAAGAAATTGTTATTACAACCTGTGGTGAACCGACGACCAGCAAGAGATCCTAAGAAATTGTTGTTTCTTCCTGTGGTGTTACAATAGCCTGCATTATTTCCAAGGAAAAAATTATTACTTCCACAGGTGTTGCAAAAACCAGCAAGACGTCCAATAAATGTATTATAATTACCACAAGTATTGCGATAGCCTACCCTGTATCCTATGAAGGTATTATAACAGCCTGTCGTATTATTTAAACCAGCTCGTCCTCCCAAAAAAGTATTACGAATACCGGTGGTATTATTTAGACCTGCTAACCCTCCAATAAAGATATTTTGACTTCCCGTTGTATTATTTTGACCAGCTTCTCTTCCAATAAAAGTGTTACAGCAGCCGTAGGTATTGTTTTGCCCTGAACGAAATCCAATAAATGTATTATCTTGACCAGTATTATTTTTGAAACCTGCACAACAACCAATAATTGTGTTCCCACAACCATTGAACATGCCAGCCCCAGCTTTATAGCCCATGACAACATTATTACAACTGGCACTGGTACCATTAAATGCTCCTGCACAGTATCCTAAGAATATATTGTTACATGCACGGTGATTGCTACTACAACCGGCTTTATATCCAATGAGAATATTGTTCTTTGATGCAACGCAATATTGATTGTAAGAATAATACAGGTTACCACAACTATCATACTGTCTGTATCTATTGTTTTTAGATACCTGGCCCAGGGAAAAGCCGGCTTGATTACCTGCAACAAAATTATTTTGCACTTTGCAAACAGCTGGTAAAGTTGAATAATTGCTTTCTCTCGCATATGATACTCCTCCTACTGCTCCCTGTCCTAAGAACACATTATTGTCTATTTGTTTTAAAGAAGGTCCTACACTCAAACCGGCAAAGAAATTGTTGCTACTACTTGTGAGCTGGGTACCAGTAAATCTTCCAAATATGTAATTGTGTGTACCGGTTAAGGTGCTACTGCCTGTTGTGGAATCGCCAATGAATACATTGGTATCATTAGTAGAGGTAACTCGAGTTGTTCCTTTCAAGAATACGCTATCTGCACTTAACACTGTAGTGCTCAATGCACCATTAATAGTTACTTTACTAGCTTCAACTTCCAAAATATTGGTACGGTTTGTATTATTCGTTCCTGCACCTACTACAAGTAATGCATTATTGTTTGGGTTATTATATCTACCAACAACAGCTTGATGAGATGTACTGCTAAGCGAAATTAACCCCTCTCCGCCTAGTGCCACAGAGTTATTACCAAATACAGTATTGTAGTCTCCGGCAAATGTACCAGATTTATCACCTAGTACAACACCTCGCCAACCTAACCCATATGAGAAGTTACCATAACTCTCTGATGTTCCTAATACTACATTCTTTACCATACCCCCGCTCAACCAATTGACACTCCCTACATTCCACGGTTCTCTTTCAAAATAAAAACCTGTAGTACCAAATGTAGGACGATGTACTGTATCTTGTGAACCACCATATAATAGCCAACCAGCAGTACCGGATGCAGAGAATGGCCAGGATCTATTTTCGAAGGAATAGCTATCCATTAAGTTACCAATAGAGAATTCCAAATCTGTTCCGCTTACAGACACTACATATGCATCAAAGTAACCACTACGAACTCCAGTAGGAAATGTTCCTTGTGCAAATGTGGTTATTTTATCTGAAGATATAATACCTGTGCCAATGGGTGAGGAGGAAGGCATTAAAGGAGGTATCCATAATGTGAGAGGAGCTCCTGTTTTATATCCGGTTAGTAATGCACTACTTGTAAAGCGTGCTAACATGTGCTTGTTAATACCTCGGTAACTGCCTGTAAGCCCTACATATTGTGTACTAGGATCTGTGCCTATTTGACTTGTTACTAAACTTACACCCGGGTTGCCTCCATCGGTACGAGATAGCAAGCTTACAGGTTGTATGCCTTTTTGAGCTGGTATCCAGTTAGTTCCATTGCCAATGTATGCATTGAATTGAAATGATGATAACGAAGCATTGGCTGATATTTGGGTTACTTGAGAGTTATATGTTGCTGCAACCAATCCTACCAATCCCGGAGCAACAGTTAGCCCTACAACTTCTCCAACGTTAAGTAGATTATAATTCCCAGTACTGACATCGCGACTCACCAGCAATTTAACACCTGATACTCTATCGGTACCTGTAACCAAGTTGGCTTCTCTAGTATCTATGAAACCACTGATAGCAGTTATGGTGGTGTTGTATTGATACTGAGGCAATGTATGCACCATGAATCTGTTGGTATAAGGAAACTGATATCCATACACATTAGTAGCATTTCCTCCATTGGTCATTTGCCATGCTTGCGTACTGTTGGAAGGGGATCCTTGCCATTGCACGTGATTGTGGTCTGACCCTCCTGTGAAATTATTAATACCTGACCGGAATGTCATAGAATGAGTCACTTGTGCACGACCATCGCTTACAAATGTGACTCCTGGATCCATGTTATCTACATTTTGTAACCACATACCATAAGTTCCTTTTCCAGGAAGATTTTGAATTATAGTATTATTATAAGGTGAATGACCTTTTATAATATACCCACCCGGAGATGCAAATGTGCCTTGAGAATTAAAATACCCGGAATTATTAGTGAGTGTAGAGCTTAATGTTGGATAAGCTGAATTCTTTACAAATGTAGCAAAGCTAGGAGAAAAGAGATTACCTCCGGAACCTACGCTTAAAGTACCGGTCATAGTATCGCCAGATAATTTTACATACTGACTGCCTAATGCGTAAGAAGCGCTTACCGTACTCCAATTAGACCAATTAGCACTGTTAGTTCTGGTTGTGGTATAATTACTGTTCCATTGATTACTATTACCCCCTAATACTGTTATAACACCATTACTGCTAATAGCACCATTGACTGTTAATTCTGCAGAAGGATCACTTGTGTTTATTCCTACCTGACCTAAAGGATTACCTCCGCCTTGCGCATTACCAACGTGTAAAACTTCAATACCGTCACCATCATAAAAACTAGCTACATCATAAGGACCAGAAGCTTGGAACACATATAATGCAGGTCCTGATCCAAGATTAACCACACTCAAAGCACTAGTGGTAGTAAAGACTGTATTCTGAAATGTACTGATACCTAGGGCTGTTAGATTGCCTTGTATGGTAACATTTTTTTCAAATGTAACATTATTCCTGATGTCAGCCCAATAGGCACTGTTGCTTGAAGCTACGGTATAGACAGATTCATATTTACCGCTGTTGGCGTTAAATGTTGAGTTGATTGCAGATAGGTTTACAGTGTTACCATTTGATATAGAAAGATTATAATTCGAGTCATTATAGGATAAGGTCTGATTGTCTAAATCAGATTGTAAAGCAAATATGTCTAATAAATTAACGCCTCCGGAAAGATAATTACCATTTACATTAAGATCTCCATTCATCGTACCACCATCGGTGAATTGACTTGCAACAGAACCTCCACCTCCTCCAAGGTCTAATATTCGCCTTGCATAGTTCCTAGCTTCTTCTGCTGCTTGACTCACTTTTGTATCGGTATATTTTTTTGAATCTAAAAGAATATTTTCTTTTGCTTCTCTTAACAAATTACCTCTCTTGTCAAGTTCATTTATTTTTTCTTGAACGAGCTTTATTTTTTCTTCAACAAAAGGAACGTGGTTATCAATCTGCTGAGTTGCTTTTTCAAGAACAGCTTTAAGATCTAGAACATTCTGATCAAAACTTTGTTGTAAAGAATCCTGCTCTGTCTTAATATGACTCTTTATTTCTTCCCGAGTTTGAATTTTACCTTGTTCTAAAAATTCATGAGTAAATTTTCTACCAATATCAACCATCTCTACAATTAATTTTTCTTTATATTGCTGTAAGTCGGTAGCTAGCTTTTCATCGAAAAGTGATTTAAGCTCATCAGCTTTTTCAACCACTTTAATAATGTAATCATCACTCTTATTTTCTATAAGAGCTTCTAACTCTTGCTTGCGCTCTTGAATATTAGTTTCTAATGATTCTTTGAGTTCAAGAAGGACATCTGTTTGTAATTTTTTAACTGTTTTATCAAAAGTATCTTGTACGAGGCTGGCTTGTTCTTTTATTTCTAATAAATTTTTACCTCGAACAGTTTCAATAAGAGATATAAATTCTTTTTTATTATCTTTTAGTTTATTATTTAAATTCTCATTTAATTGAGTGAACTGCTTGTCAATAGTATTATTTTGATCTGTTTTAGTTTTCTTAAAAAGCTCTATAATCTGCGATTCATACTCTTTAATATAATTGTTTAATTGTTCATTTATTTTTGTTACATTACTTGACACCTCACCTTGAAACAAGCTTTCCTGCCTTTGCGATATATTATGAAATTCTTGTATGAGCTCTTCCTTAAACGATTCGATAGTACTTTGAATAGTATTTTGATTATCAACAAGCAGCTTCTGTTTACTAAGTATTTTCTTTTCGTTTTCTATTCTTGTACGCTCTTTGAGTAGCTCCTGTTCTAAAAGCTTTACCTTGTTTATATCTTCTCGAGTATCATATTTAGGTACCGGAACTGTATGCTCTTTAACAATAATTGGCTTTGTTGGAACTGGTTTATTCGCTTTCTCGCCTGATGTCAAAGATTTAAAATTAATAACAGAATAGGGCACTTCATTTTCATTGATAGTTACTAATTTAAACTTAACTTTTTTATACAGAGTACCGTCTTCTAGAAGAATATCAGTTATTATAAATCGCTCATCGTCTTCCAGAACGTATCGGTAAATAAAATCTTCGTTTTTTGTTGTATATGAACACAAATTATGTAGTGTGTCTTCAAATGGTTTACAAAAGATGATGTTATCTGTTTTATTGTTCTCCAGCAAAGTCAGCTTAAACTGCTTGTCAAGGAGGACGTTAATCAGATTCATTTAATTATTTATTAATAAACAGCATCAATTCAACGACATACACCTGTATTTAAAAGCCTGTCAAAATAATCAAAATTACCGGATAATAGTAAATCGATAGGAGGTTTGTCCCTAAACATTTTATTTGGAAGTGATAGCCAATTATGCAATTGTTCTTGTGTTTCGAACATTGGCTTAAGCTTTAATATTATAGCTTTTTGCTTATCTGTTAGGATTTCGTAGTTCATCAAGCTTATATATCATTTTTAACACAATGCCAAATAACATAACTGGAATAAAGAATATAATTGCACAAATACTACTAGTATCTTTTGTTTTTATCCACCATGCATTTGTATCTTCATTCACATAAATAATTATACCTTTTAACGATAGATATCAATAAAGATCTTTAAATTCTTGAAACTTTCATAAATAATTCTAATGTCTGGGGATATATTTCAAATACGCAGAAACACTAAGTTTGATGTGCGTAGATCTACTGGAATGATACCAATAACTCCAGTATTACCCTCACCTACACCGACTCCTACAGGATCACCAACTCCGACACCTACAGGATCACCAACTCCGACTCCAACGAAGACTGGTACTCCTACACCAACAAACACACCAACAAATACAAGAACACCAACCCATACACCGACAAATACGCCCACAGTATCACTTTCTCCTACAAATACAACTACACCAACGCAAACACCTACAAATACACAGACAGTTACACCAACAATCACATTCTCTCATACACCTACCAATACACCTACGTTCACCAACACACCGACTCAGACACCTACAAAGACGGCTACTCCTACTGCAACTCCTACTACAACACCTACCAAGACACCGACACAAACACAAACACCTACCAAGACTCCAACTCATACTCCAACACCTTCGAAAACACCAACAAACACTCCAACAATTTCCTTATCACCGACAAAGTCACCGACACCGACAATATCGCCTACACTAACGAGATCCAACACCCCGACACCGACGGGCACACCTCCCAACACCCCATCGAATACACCTACAATTTCTATTACTCCTTCGTTCACTCCTACCTATACAGTTACACCGTCACAAACCCGAACACCTACACCAACTCGAACAGCGACACCTACTGTCACAAGAACACCTACGAATACTGCTTCAGTAACACCTACAAAACCAACACAAACACCTACAAGAACACAAACTCCTTCAGTAACACCAACAATTCCGTATACATTTGCTGTAATTCTAACAGGTTGTGAAGATTTATATCCTACAATACCGACTACCGTGTTTAATAGTGCTAGCGGTACCAATGATCTTCCTGGAGGAAGAGTTTGTAACAATCGTGCACCACAATTATTCTACTACAATCCTCCTGCCTTAAATGGTAACTTTGTAAATGTTCTAAAGATTTTTGATAACCCTGCTAAGACAAGTTATATTGCCGAAATATTAATACCAGATACCGCTATTAATAATGTATACTTCGGATTTAAGTATAATCCTGCAGGTCCAACATATGTCGCTCGTATTTCTGCTGCTGTTGCAGGAGCAGAATATTACTTCCCAACTGATGCAGTCTTTGTTATACCGTAAAAAATGTAATAAATTATACGCATAAGATATAAATAATAGTATGGCGACACCTCCTAATTTCAGAGATTTATCAAGAGCAAAACAATCAGCAGCAATTGAATTCTCTTCATTTAAAGGCGTTTCGCTACGAGGAGCTGCAGCTGCGGTAAACGGTGGGTTACCACCTCCGACACCCTCGAATACACCTACACCAACGGAAACGCCAACTAATACTCCAACGCCCACACAGACACCTTCAGTAACACAAACACCTTCTGTAACGCCCTCGTTTACATGTACGCCTTCAGTAACTCCATCTCATACATGCACACCTTCTGTAACACCTTCAATGACGCCAAGCCCTGCAGTACTAACAAGATCGTTGACTGCAAATCAGTTTAAGGATAATATTCTTTTTGAATCATTAACACAAACAGCATATTTATATTATAATGGCGATAGTCCAACATTTGAGGCTCCAATTGGAATGAATATCTTTATGGATGATGCACTTGTTGCTTCATTAACCTTTGATGCATCTCGAGTTAATCCACCTTCACCATTTGCATTTGCTGATCCGTTTGATGGTACTTACTATTATCAGAACTTCCAGAGTGGAGATGTACATTTTTATAGCTAAATAACCTTATATGGTATTTCACGTACCGAAAGGAAGATCACAAACAGCTTTTGAAGGTAATAATTCTGTAGCTATTTCACTATACGACCAATATATTAATTACGTTTTAGATATTTCATCTGATCCTATTGGCAATTACGCCCCAGATTCACCTTTTAATACAATATCAGATTTTGTTCCTGGTACGCTTTACGTCTGGGAAACTTATCAAGCATTTGATATTATTACATAAACTATCATGGCAACGTTTCATATACCTACAGGCGGTTTAATAGCGGTTTTCGAAGGCGATTCTCCTGCCCCTATTGCAAATTATATAGAGAATATATACCACGTGACATGCTTGTCGACAGATCCGCAGAGAACATTTGTAACTGGTTCACCGTTTAACTATGATGATTTTACACATTTTATACCAGGCCATAAGTACCACTGGAATGCTAGCAAGCCGTTTGATATAATTACTTGATTTAGCTAGTAATTAAACCATATAAAATAAATACATAGAGATAAATAATTGATATATGGCTACTGTTTCTGTAATAAAGCTCAAGATTAGAAGAGGTACAGATTATGAGAGACGACAGATTACTCTTGATGTTGGTGAAGTAGGGTATACAACAGATGCATCTTCCCGTAGAATATTTGTTGGAGACGGAAGTACAAGAGGTGGTAATCCCGCGGGTATTAAATTCATTTCTGGAGATATTCAAAACCCAGATCCTACATTAACTACCGCACAAGTAGGTGATATTGTTTTTAATAGAACAGATAATCGCTTGTATGTTCTCTCCGGTATAAATTTACAAAATTTTCCAAATTACGCAGTTGAATCTGCTTATCAATTTATTGGACCGTATGTTGATAATTTTACCATTGAATATAGAAATGATGGATTCCTACAAATTAGGGATGGTGCAATAGGAAGTTCACAAATTAATAATAATGCATTTGATTATACTAAAGGATTTACTCGAAGCGGGTTAACAGGGCCTATACAGATTAATTATGATGATAATACAATTAAAGTTGTAAGCGGGGTATTAACGGTTAATCAAGCTGCTATTAACTTCGGATCTATTAATACTAACGGACAAGGAATAGATGCATCTAATTTAAGTTTTAATTTCTTACCAGGTGCAGCTGGTGTACCGGGAACTAACAGGCTCTGGAGAGATGCGAGCGGATATTTGAGGATTTCATAATGGCTATAGAAATCTCATCTAATACAGTAGTTAAAATTCTAGTTCGAAGAGGATTAGAATCTGAACGTTTACAAACAACGCTCACAGAAGGAGAGCTTGGTTATAGTATCGATACACAGAGGCTCTTTATGGGTGATGGTATTACCCCGGGAGGTGTAATTGTTGGCAATAGATTTCTTGGTGCTACCGGGAGTATTGCTGCGTATTCGTCTTCTGCACAAAAAGGAGATACAATTTTTCAAACAACCGATAATGTTCTCTATGGGTATAACGGAGAAGATGGTCCGTTATTTGGATGGTTTAATATTCACCCACTTCCTTATGCAGGAGCTTTATCAAATAATAATCGATCCATAGAAAAAGCTCCTACTAACGGTGCATGGAGAGTTTCAAATGAGTTGTTAGGAGATGGATTTGCATTGCAGTATGATGGCTCAGTTTCACCATTATATAGCTTACCAGGCATTAAGAATAGAATTGATTTCGATTCAAGATTTCTCTCTCTTTGTGCAGATCTTATTGCACCTTATACAGACTCAAGTTTCTATTTCGGTAATATTGCACAGAAAGGCGTTAACAATAATCTAGAAGCTACAGTTAACGTAGCTCGTACCTTGTATGTTAACGGAGAGGGCAGCAATTCACAGATTCAATTGCAATCGGACGACCCTATCTATGTTGATGCTGCATGTATTAATACATTAAACGCTGATTTCAATTTAAAGAGTGCCGGTAATTTAAGTTTATTTGCTAAAAATCAAGAAGCAGTTCGCGTTGTATATAATGATACATTCAATCTGCTTACAACTTATCTTTCTTCACACAACAACGGTTCTCTTGGAGCTCCAAATTTTGATATTCGCGGTGTGCCAGTGTTTAGAAATGATGTATTTTTTGATCTTAACTCTAATGTTACCATTCTTGGCAACCTTTCAGTTTATGGAGATACAACATATTTTGAAACTAAAGTCACAACCACAAGTGCACTAAGTGTTATCAATTATAATCTTAACGATGTGGCTATGGTTGTCAAGCAAGCAACTTACCCTGCGCAGGACAACCAATCCATAGCGCGCTTTGAAGAGGGAAATACCTTTAGTAATACATTCCCCTCTATTCTTTCTATCCGTGAAAATCAGTTTGTGGGTATTGGTGTAGGCAGAACAACTAATTTTGATTCGTTCGCCGCTAATTTAGTTGCTTCTGCTTCGAGCTTATTTAGACCCAACCGCGGTTTAAATATACAGAGCAACTATAATAGTGATGGATATAAAGGGTTTGTCGTTGATATGAGAGCTGCAGCCCCTGTGTATAATGGTAATATTGAATTTTATACTGCAGGTAACGCTAATATTCTTTTCTCCAATCCAGGAGGAGGAATAATATTTGATGCAGGAACATCAACAAACTGGGTCTCTATAAGTGGAAACTTGAAGGTATCAGAAGACGTAATCGCGTTTGCACTTTCAGATATTAATTACAAAAAGAATATTACACCTATTGTATCAGCTTTAGATAAGCTTGAAAAAATTAATGGAGTTAATTTTGAATGGAATGATAATTCTCCGTACTCAGGCAAAGACGTTGGTGTTATTGCACAAGAAGTTGAAAAAATTTTACCTGAAATTGTTATGACAAGACGTAATGGAGCTAAGGCTGTAAGATATGAAAAGCTTATGCCTTTGATTATTGAAGCTATTAAAGAATTGAGGAGAAAGAAATAATATGCCATATAGTTCTCAGTCCTTAGAAGCAACAGTTCCGATAACAGACAGCAGTATGGGGTTTACTTCCTCCTTAGCCAGTAATTATCTAGTTTTAGGTGCTCCAGGTGCTAACACCAGTTATGGTCTTGCATATATTTTTTCAAGATCAGGTACAACATGGAGTCAGTCAGATGTTTTAAACCCGGGCACAGGATTTGGAGCAGCTCCTTATTATTTTGGCTCATCCGTAGATAATAGTAATACAAATGTTGCCGTCGGTGCGCCTTTTATAAATGCAGGTTTTGGAGGTGTTTTAATTTATAATATTGCGGGAAGCTTGACCCAGACAATTATCCCTACAGCAAGTCAAAGAAATGCATTTGGCTATAGTGTAAGATTATCAGGAACAAATACATTGTTTGTTGGCTCTTCAGGTAATAATGGTAGAGGTGCGGTATTGCAGTATTTTAGTAATAATGGCACAACAGGATGGACACTTGTCAGACCTTTTTCTTCTATTTCTGCAAACGTTGGTAGTTTTTTTGGCCGAGCAATAGCAGTTAATGAAGGAAGAGATGAAATTTTTATAGGCGCACCAAATTATAATAGTCGAGGCGCTGTTTTTTATTACCGATACGACACTACACTTGGATGGATTAACGGACAAGTTATTTCCCTTAATGGAGCGTATCTTGATACAGTAGGTGATCAATTTGGCTGCGACATTAATGTAAAAGGGGACTACCTGCTAATTGGCGCTAGGACTAAAAGAACAGTAGACGCGTATAATAACCCGCAAAATACAGGTGCAGCGTTTATATATCAACGCGCTGGATTATTTTGGACGCTGCAATCGATAATTTCGTCTAGCGATTCGCAGCCTGGTGATTATTTCGGTAACAATGTAGCTTTATCTGCCTCCGGTTCAACCGGGCTTACATTAGGTTTGATGACTGCTGAAACTTTTAATTTTGATAGAGGTAAAATATATGCGTATGATTTAAGAGTACCGTTTAATCCTCAGCTAGCTTTTACCATTGATTCTCCAAAAGCGTTAAAGACAATCTTTGGATGCTCGCTAAATATATTGGAAACCCTCAATCAAGGTACAGCCCTTGCAGGTGCGCCAGGCAATGCTGTTAGTGATGCTGGTTCAGGTGATCGACGCGGACAAGCCTTTATATTAAATCAAGTGGGCACTATAGCCTTTACACCAACCCCAACACCTTCACCGCCTCCTCCTTCCGTTACCCCTACACCTACCCCCGCTGTTACACCTCGTTTTCTAGCATCGAGTCTTTATGGTTTAGGGCCAGATTTAGATCCTATTAGTATAAGTGACGGTGCAATAGTTAATACAGGGATTCCGTATAGCCCTAATTATCCTAAAATCCCTGCTCTAGGAGGACCGGGACGTAACTTCAGTATTCTTAGAGAATTAGGATCAAAAGCACCTCTTCAACAACAAGGTTATCAGATTAGCACTCTAGCTGCTCTATACTTACAGTGGTGCTTGACCAGAAATATGAATAGTGTTACTCCACATGCATTTAGTGAGTTTTCTGATGCACGTGGTATATCTCTAGCTATGAATGTTGTTGCAACTGCTATACCAGAACAAGACAGCAAATATAATAACTGTAATAATGGCAGAATAACTGTAACGGTAACAGATAACCCTACAAGAGCACCAGCAAATAAATATGACATTTACATAAATAGTGTTTTAGTAGCTACAAATGCTTATGTCGGATCTGCAGGTAATAACGCTCAAGGCAGCGGAGTGTATTGCAATGGCGCTGGAGCAGGTTTTAATTCTGGCACATATCCTGTTCGTGTAGTAGATTTAGATACAGGATATGAGCGTAATTTCGATGTTGTCGTGGGGTTAGGTGGAGGAAATAGAACATATAGTTTTAATTACAGAACAGATGTACCCACACAAATACTAAATCCTCCATAAATATTTGAAAATTAATATTGAGCAGGTAAATATGAATATGCAAGAGTTAGATCAATTATTAAAATATTCTAAATTTTATATATGCTTAACAACGTATTTCGACGGCAAAGAGCTAGTATTTGGATTTCTGACAAGAGCAGAAAAATTTTACAAAGAAAATAATAAGTATAATTTTTATGACTTTTATAAGAGAAAAAATATTAAAATAGACAATATATTGAAATTTGAAGTTCTATTTAGTCCGGAAAAAATAAACTCTTATCATTTATTTACCGGGCAATTTGATCCTAAAGACTTAGAGTCTCATTATACTAATAATCAAGAATTTATAAATGATATTATCGATCGCCATAAAAAAGAAGTAAAAGCAGAGTATGAAAAATGGCAGTCTATGGACTATTATTCTTTAAAAGAAGAATGTTACGAAAAGCTTTTCTTCGATCCTAATTCATCAGAAAGACCAGAAATTCTTAAAAAAATGAAACAGCGTAAAGAATATCTCTTAACAACAGTTGATGGGGGTAAACTTTCGAAAGTACTAGCTATTCTAGAAATTCCAGAAGATAAGCTATATGAAAAAGATGTGCAATTAGTGGAAAGCTGTAAGAGTAAATGGAAAGGTGTTATAACTTTTTATGCACAAAAAGCTTATGCGTCATTAGATAAAGAAATTAATAGTATAGAAAATAAAGAAGAATTACCAGATTTACAGATAGAGGTAAGTGAAATAAAGCAAATGTTAGATGAAATGTGTTGTGAAATAGAAAACAAAGAATTTGCAACTCCTATTGACGTTGTCGAGTATTGGCCTGAATTGTTAAAACCGGCACCTATATATGCACGCGGATGTAACAATTGCTAACGCAATAATTTTAATTACTACCTGTAGGAAAAATAAGCAAAAACAGGAATTATTAAGAGCAGTATTTAAAAATAGCGGATTAGAATATTATTTTCTTTTAGGCGGATCAGATCACACTTTTCTTGACGGCGATACTCTTAATATAAATGTTTTAGATACATATGAAATGCTCCATCTAAAGGTTGTAGAAGGGTTACTTTTTTTTAAGAAATATAAAAAAAATATTTTAAAAATAGATGATGATAGTTTTATAGATATTAAACGTTTAAAAGAATATAATTTTAATTTTGATTATGGTGGTTTTTTTCTTAATTCAGGACGTGGGCCATTCACCTACCATGCGGAAAAAGTAACAGATAAAAGGTACAGTAGTACCATAGAAAGCAACCTTATATATGACTTCTGCAACGGAGGCGGCTATTTCTTAAGTTTAAAAGCTCAAAAGCTATTTTTTAAAAACTATAAAACCTCAGAAGAATACAGTAATCATCTTAGATTTCAAAAAGGCCGTGAAGATAGACTTATTGGGCAGACTTTATATCCTTTTTTTAAAAATCTTGTAATAAAAAAAGATGGATATCCACTTTCAAAACATAAAGAAGATTTTACATTTTCCGTATTTGACGATGCGATAATACATCCTGTTGAAGAAGACATATTTAAAAAAATGACAAAATATAAATTTCCAAAGTATAGTTTTTATAAAGATATAATAAGTAAAAAGATATGACTGTTATTAAAAGCTACAAAACTTTATCTTTTTGTTATAGGTGTCAAAAGCCGGTAGATGCAGAAGTAGCTTATAAATCTGACAATAAAGTTTATTTAAAACAGTTTTGCAATTGTATAGATAATGAGTTTATTGTGGAGAATGATTATATATTTTGGGACAACTTATTAAATGCACTAAAGAATAATACAGAATATACGAAATATGAAGAGAATGATAATACGGGAATAGATGTTACTTCGCGTTGTAATCTTTGTTGTAAGCATTGCTATTATGAACCAGATAATTCTATACCTGATAAACCCATCGAGGAAATCTTAAAACTAGTAAAGCTAATAAAAACTAATGATGTTGTTCTTGTTGGTGCAGAGCCCACAATGCGTAAAGATATTTTTGAATTGGTTAATCGTGTTGCAGAATTAAAAGAAGTCACTATTCAAACCAATGGACAAAAGTTAGCTGATATAGGGTTTGTAAAAGAGCTTAAAAAAACAAAACTTAAGCAGTTAGATATCAGTATTAATAACGACAAGTATCATTCCAATATAGAGATTTATAATAAAGCTATTAAAGGTCTTTGGAATGCTGTGAAGAACAACATTCGTATTGGTAATCTTTCATTCATAATTGTTACCCAGGAGGATGCACAAAAAGCTGTTGATTTTATATTAAAATTTGAAAAGAAATTTTATTTTTTAAAAAACTTTTTCGGACTTAGGAACAATTTAAAATCAACGAAATATTTAATTTATACACCTATTAGAGCGGGTAGATATGTAAAAGAAGACCCTCTTCTTTTTGTATCCGATCTCTATAAAATGTTTAGCAAAGCTTTTGCTAATCGAAACATACAAATCGATAGAGATATATTTGACGGAGTGAATACTCCATACGAATTATCCTTAAAGCTTCCTATAGATGGCTCTATTCAGCTACAAGGGTATACAAATGCTTCTCAAGGATTTGATTTAAAAGTGGTATCTGAATATTCAAAAATGAGGCCCTATTTTATAGTCGGAGAAGGTTATATCGATTTTATAGCGCATGCTATTGCTATTGAAAAATTATCTCCTGATTACCTGAAAAGAGTTGTAAATGAAAACAATAATAGCAACGACAATAAATAAAGTTTATTTAGATCTTACAAAAAATTGGATAGCTAATCTTAATAAGTTTGGATTGCATGATAATATAGTAGTCTTCTGTCTTGATAATTCTAGTTATGATAATCTCAAAAATGATGTAACTTGTATATTAGATAATACCGGTGCTGAGGCGTTATCGAGGGCTGAATGGATTGAAATAGAAAAGTTTTTTAAATATAGACGCCCTCTAGAATATGCTCGCGAACATAAATGTAATGTACTTTTTTCGGATACTGATGTTGTTTTTTTAAAGAATCCGTTATCATTTTTTGCCGGTCAGTGTGAAGAAGCAGATATGGCTGTAACTAGTGACAAGAGATATGATAGCTTTCATTTAGCGAGACAGAAGGATAAAATTATAACTACAGAAGGTACAAATGTTAAAGACTGGGGATATACCGATCAACATAAATTTGGTGAATTAAATGGTGCTGTAGCATATTATAAGTATAGTGAACAATTTGAAAAAATTTTTATATCTTTCTTTAATGAATTTACGTTTAAAAAATATCCTAAAGGAATAGAAGAAGGTGCAGCTCAAACTGCTTTTAATGATTTTGTTAAAGAATTCAATAATAAGGTTAAAGTAAAAAAAATTAGTGTTTTTGATTTTGCAAACGGTAGTTTATTAAATGTTGCATACTTAAAGAAAAAAGTTCTTGAAAACGCATATGGGATACATTATAATTTTTGCGAGAACTTGGATCCTATTCCTTCATGTATAGAGAAAATTAAAAAGATAAAAAATGATGGTTTTTGGTTAATATGAACGTAATAACTACAAGAGATTTTGACAAAATAACTGATACAGATTTTAACTTTACGTATGAGCTATTATGTCAAAGATATTCTAATCCGAGATCATTGATTAAATTTGTTACTCCAACAGAATTGCCCTCCTATGACCAGCATAAACAGTTTGTTGCTAACTGCTTAATAGCGAGAATTGCTATAGTAAACAATATAGACGTTGGGTTCAGTTATGTTGATAAAAAGTATTACCTTGGCCATTTTTATGATTTTTCTGCATTAAAAACTTTGTATAAAAAATACAAAATCACTGGAGAAGATATTTCAGTAGCTATATTTAAAGATATGGGATCGAGGCTACCTAAAGGTACTATAGTTTTTGCGCAAATAAGTTCAAAGAACACTACAGCATTGAGATTAGCTGATAGAACAATGGAACATATATCTACTCTATATGGTTATGAAATATGAAAGTTTATGATATAGTAGATTTATTTGAGAAAACCGTGGCTTCATATGCAGGCGCAAAATATGCTGTCGCGGTAGATAGTTGTACTAGTGCTCTGTTTTTATCATTAATGTATTGTAATGCTCGTGGTAAGAAAATATCTCTACCAAAAGAGACATATATTTCAGTACCGTGTTCAATAATTCACGCGGGCGGAAAGCCCATTTTAAAAGATATTAATTGGGAGGGCATTTATAGACTCGATCCCCTTCCTATTATTGATGGTGCGCTAAGATTTACAAAAGATATGTATGTACCTGGCACCCTTCATTGCCTTTCATTTCATGTTAAGAAACATTTAAAGATAGGTAAAGGAGGTATGATTCTTACAGATAATAAAAAAGCCTATGAATGGCTAAAGCTAGCAAGGTATAATGGTAGAGAAGGTAAAGAATACAATTCTGAGAAGTTTAAATTAGTTGGCTGGAACTGTTATATGACACCGGAAGATGCTTGTAGGGGACTAAGGCTCTTTAATGTCTTACCTGCAAAAAATAAAGACATTATTAACTTCTATCAAGATTTATCAAAATATAAATTTAGCTCTAGCGGAGGTAATATTAGATAATATGATTGAAGACATTTTAAAATATAAAATTAACGATAGAGAATTATCTCTAAAAGTAGTTTCGGAGAATATTATACGTGGGGCTAATAACGTTCTTTATGTGGATGACGGTCGATCCATTTTTAATTCTTGGGAAAAAGACGGTTATTGTATTCGCGAGTTTTTAAATAAAGCGTTATTTACTTCATTCTATGAGTTTGTTTATACATACATATTAGCAAATCTTCAAAAAATAAAAAGTATAGAGACGAGTAAATTTACATTAGATAAGTATCATGAATTTGTAGATGATAAAGAGCATTTACAGCTATTGAGTTATGTTGCAGCAGGTAAATTTGGTATATCAGGTATTCCTCTCTCTTTGCTTCCTTTTAGCCATGACCATTTTAATGATATGGTAAGTTTTAATTGTAATAAAAAATTTTCCTGTAAAAAGAGCTTATATTTGTTCTTTAAAAATAAACATTTTTGGTTAAGAATAGTAAGGCCAAAGAGTAAAGATAATAACCCTCCTCATAGAGATTGTCATTTAAAAAGAAATAGAAAGATAATTAATATCTACGCTCCTATTGCAGGCAGTAATGAGAAGTCTTCTTTGCCTATTATTCCTGGTAGTCATTACTGGCCAGATAGTGCTTTACGAATTACTAAAGGTAAAGCGTATGTAGAGAACGTTCGGTTTACTAACCCCGCTATTGTAAGTTCAGATTATGGTCTTAATATGATTACCCCAAATCCTAAGTTAGGTGAATTAATGATTTTTACACCCTATGCTATACATGGAGGAGGACGAAACTTTAATGATGATTTAACGCGCATGTCATTAGAAATGAGATTTTGGCCTTTATGATAAACAAGATAATGCAAGTATTTGAATTTTTAGTAGAAAAATATAGCCCGACACCTGTATATTATGACATAACAAGGTTTTCTATAGTATCAGATTTGGCAAAGAATAAGAAAATATTTCTTAAAGAATTAAATGATGTTTCAGGTATAAAATTTAAAGATATTTCTGCTGATACGGCTCCGGATAAGTATTTTAAAGACTCTAATTGGACAGTCTTCTTTCTTATTGCTTACGGTAATCCTATAGAAAGTAATATTTTAAAATGCCCTAAAACTTACAGTATTTTGAGTAAACACAGTAATATAAAAACTGCTATGTTTTCTATATTGCCTCCTAACTCATATATGGAATATCATCGTGGTCCGTATAAAGGGGTTTTAAGATGTCTCTTTAAACTTAAGCTTGAAGATAAAAACGGTGATGTCGGCTTAGATGTTATGGGTAACACACGACAGTGGAGCAATACCGAGTGTATTATTTTTGATGATACATTACAGCATAAAGCTTGGAACCATTCAAAAGGAAATAGAGTTGTTTTATTTTTAGATTTAATTAGACCTCTTCCCTTTCCTTTGAGTTTAATTAATAGATTTTTTCTTTATCTTATAAGTAAAAATAAAAGAATTAGAGATATTTATACGTTTTATAAACAACAGAACAATCTAAAGGATTAATGAAATCTGCAGTTGTAACGGTTTTAAACGATAATTATATTCTTGGCGCACTTACTACCTTTTATAGTATAGTTAAAAACACTCCGGGATTTAATTCTGATATTATTGTTTTAGACTGGGGTGATTTAAGCGATTCAAATAAACAAAAGCTTAAAACTATCTATAAAAATACCTTTTTTAAGCCTATAGAAACTACTCTCTATGAAAGATGTGAATATGATTCTACAAATCGTAAATGGCTATATAATTGCAATTATAGATTTGAAATATTTTGTCTTGAAGAGTATGATAAGGTAATTTTTATTGATACTGATTTTCTTGTGCTAGAGAGTCTTCATCCTTTAATTGAATTGAATTGCAATTTTGGTGTTGTAAAATCAATTCCAGAATATATTCCGCAATATCTAGGTAGAGACTGTTTTGATGCTGGTCTTATGGTTATAGGTAAAGAGTATCTCAAACAAAAAGTAAGAGATGAACTAATCGAGCTAAGTCTACTACCCGCTCCACAAATAAAAAACGGCACCTCGCTTTGGGCAAGCGATGAGCCAATTCTTAATACATATTTTGAAAATAAAAAAACAATGCTTCCTTTAAAATATAATTTTCTTACTTCTTTATTAGATGCTAATACGTGCATTTATAACAATAATTTTCAGTTTAATGGTCCTAAGAAACCTTGGACGTCGACTAAGCTTGAAGATTGCTTTAATGATCATACCCGTCTCCGTATTATTGACGAGCATGGTACGGGTATTGGATTGCTGTCGTTGTTGAGATTGCATAAATTGTATTTAAAATATATGAACGAAGCTATAGCTTTGTCTTTATGATCAATAAGAAAATTTTAGCGGTTTTTCCACATGGGGACGACGAGGCGCTAGGTATGGGCGGTACGCTGTATAGGCTTTCAAAAAATAATGATATTACTGTTGTTATTTGCCGAGGGGAAGAAGATGAAAGAACTTCACAACAATTTAAGGATATAGAAAAAGCAAAAAGTGTGCTTGGTTATCAACAGTTATTAAGGTTAAATTATACAGAAGAATATCTTTATAATAACGGGTTAAAGCTTTTCAAGCATCTTGAAAATATTGCTCAGGAGATAAATCCAGAAATACTCTTTATTCCATTTTGGGGAGATGTACATCAAGATCATAAGAGAATTTTTGAACACATGATACGCTCTTCTAGAGTGTGGGGGTTTAGCAATATAAAACAAATATATTGCTGTGAAATTATAAGCAGTACAGATCAAGGCTTTCCGCAAAGCTACATGAAATTTAATCCTAATTTTTATATTAAACTAACAGAAGAAGAGATTAATAAAAAAATTCAAGCATTACAATGTTATAAAGGTGAAATTAATAATTACCCACATCCAAGAAGCGCGGAGGGCATACGTAATAAAGCATTACAACGTGGTTCAGAATGTAAGATGCAATATGCAGAAGCATTTATGTGTTTAAGGTACTTTTATGAGTAAAGTGTTAATTATCGGCCATGGTTATGTAGGTTCAGCTGTTTCATCTATTTTTAAACCAAAAGAAAAAATTATTATTGACCCAAAGATAAATAAAAATAAAATTAGCGACTTTAAAAACGATAAATTTGATGTGATTTTTGTTTGTGTTGATACACCAAAAAAACAAAAGTTTAAAACGTTATATACAGTGTTATCTGATCTCAATAAAACTTTTACAAATACCGTTGTTTGCTGTAAGTCTACTGCTACTCCTGATTTCTATTATAATGCAGAGAAACAATTTAAAAATATAAAATTAATCTTTTCTCCCGAATATCTTTCACATAGAACAAATATTATTGATTTTAATAATCAAGATTTTCTAATTTTAGGGGGTGATAAAAAAGCATGCGTTGAGGTCGCGGCAATTCTTAAAAAGCGTTTAAGGCACCTTATAGATATTAGTTATACAGATATAAAAACCGCAGCATTAGTAAAGTATACTGAAAATGCGTTCTTAGCCTATAAAGTAACTTTTTTTAACGAGATGTACCTGGTACATAAAAAAATTAAATGTAGCTCATCGTTTACTGAATATACAGATCTTGTTGCACTAGATAAACGAATTGGGTCATCGCATATGCAGGTGCCCGGTCCTGATGGTAAGTTTGGATGGGGCGGACACTGTTATGATAAAGACAATTATGAATTTGAAAAGTTTTCTCGTAGTAAATTAATAAAATATATGAGACACACTAATACTAAGCATAGAAGATGAGCCTTATAGTACAATTATACAAGCAAAAATTAAAAAAAGATTTAGATGCAGTAAAGGATAAGATTCCGGAAACTATTTATAATTTTTTCACTTTTTATTATCTCAATTATAAACTTAAAAAGCGAGAAGATCTTAACTACGTTAATGAGGCGTATAAGAGTTTAAAATGGTTTTCTGAATATATTGATTGGTTTGAAAAAAAAGAAATGGTTATATGTACAAATACAGTCTTTAGCATTGATGGGGAAATAAAGACAATTGCCGAAGAGGTAAATAATCCAAATCCAAAATATACAACTTGTAAAAATACACAATCAATTATAAAGCGGTATGCTCTTTTAACTGATGATATTTTAAAAACAGCAAATGAGCCTATAATTATAATTAAGGATCAAAATAACCATTTTATTTTAATAGATGGATACCATAGATTAATTTCAAGATTTAAAGACAATAATCGTAGTAATGCTTCAATTAAATGTACATTTGGTCTATTGAAAGGCATAGATTATAACATAAATATTCCTATGAGAGACATGAATGTTATTATTGAGGAGTTCTTTAATTTAGATCTCCCTTGTCCAAGTGAAGTGCCAATGTGTGAAAAAGTTCGTGCTGCATACAAAGAAGAGCTTGATAAGTTAATGAGCGACCCTCAAGGCTGTTCACAGTGCGCAAAGAACGGATTAAAATCAAGATTTATGGAGAATGTATGGAAGGAAGCCATTTCGTCTATTACGTCGAAGGGCTCTTAATAACTCTATCGGCATTGTTGCTGTGGTTTTATAGTCCTCTTCAAGTTACTTTAGCGCAGATCTTTATTCACAAGAATTTGTATTCTCAAGATCAAGTCAATACGGCAATCATGATAAAGAGCAAATTCCTAGCTAAACTTCTTGGTTGTTTTATATGTTGCTCTTTTTGGACGTCTTTGGTAGTTGGAAGTTTTTTTACGCTAATAACTGATGTTCCTAAGTATTTTCCTCTTCTTACGTGGTTTACTTACCCCTCTATTTGCTACCTTTATAAGTCGATCATTGACCGTCGTTCCTGAAGTTAACGTAGTACTTCATAAATCTACGAACATATCTTCGTTCGAACCTTCGTGCATCTTTTTCATATTTGTTATGCCAATATGCATGGGTGTTTTTATCTACATCTTCTTGTGTATATTTTAGTTGGTTATCCTTGATCTTAAAGATTTTAGATTGCATCCAGTGTCTAAATTCATGTAGAAAGTGCAAAAAAATAACAAACTTCTTTTGCCTATAAGATTTAGCTTTAGGATCTGGATCACTACAAATGCGTATTTTATTTGTACCAAATATATAACTACTTTCATACGGACTATCGACCTGAAGTACTAAAGTTGTCTTTTTATATTTTTTGCATTTATAAATGTCTGCAAATAGTGCTGTAATGGCAAGTGATAGCGCGTTATGATCAACTCTATATTTTGAGAGCCAGTGTTTTGTCTTGCTTGTTGGCTTAACTTTTATTACCCACATAAAAAATATTCTTGAACTAGAGCTTTCATCGCATATAATACTTTTATGTTATTTATTGATCGCTTCACCGCAGTTATAAAAGATGCACATGGTAAAAGAATTAAACGTGTCCGCGTGGATGCTGACGATGTGTATCAAGCTCATAAATCTGCTTCAGAGCAATGTAATGAGCTTTCACAAGATATCTTAAAGATCTTGGACGCAGAAGGCAACACTGCTTATACACTTGAAGGTGGATTTGTTTATTAAGTAAATATATGCAAGAAGTACAAGTAAAAGAAATATCCTCAAACCTTACTATCTCGGATATGAGAGCAATAAATACTCTTATAGAAGGTGCAGCAGCAAGAGGTCTTTTTAAACCAACAGATTTTAATTTATTTGGAAGCATATACGAAAAAATAAGCGCGCTACTCAAGACGGAAAATGATTTTACTAGCTAACTCTAATGAATAAAATTACCCTGGAGAAGGTTTATTCCTCGGGGGATAATTATCACGTTAAATTTCTTATTAATGGAAACGATGTTGGTATTCTGTATCTTAAAGAAGAAGAAGCAAATATTCTTTTAGATTCACTTCGTCTCGGGGTTCGTAATTCCGAAACAACTATTGACTCCAATATTTATGATTCTGATGACGAAGATTTTGACATTGATAACGATCAGTAAAAAGAATAAATATATGTGTGAAGTCGACATCGCTGAGCGTAGCGGTTTGCGAAGAGTTTACTAACACTTTATTGGTGGACAGTAAACGCGGAAGTATTTTGTTTAATATAGACAAGGATTGGTTTGATATTTTAGATACCCGTCTGAAGCAACTTGGCTATACTTTGGTACATAAATCTAAAATTGGTGAAGGTTATACTTGCACATATATCTTTAAGGTTAGTTGATAATACTTTGCCTCGTCTTATAATATATTATGCTTATTTTTGATCCCAAGAGGCACGTTTACCGTAATCAGTTTACTTTAGAAGAATACATTTCAGTTACAACATTAATCTCAAAGTATAAAAAGCCTTTTGATGTGGATACCGTATCGAAACGCGTTGCAGCTCGGGAAGGTGTAACGCAAGAAGAGATTAAAGCGCGATGGAAGCAGATTAATGAAGATAGTAAGGTCTACGGGTCTAACTTTCACAGTGCCATTGAACAGTATAATAAAGATGGTACTATTGAAGAGGGATATGAAGATGCTATTGAGAGCTATGTGGATCTAGGTATTGTGGATCGTAAGGACGAACTATTAGTTGAAGAGAAAGTGTATAATCATGAATATAAGCTAGCAGGTACTGCAGATATTATTCGTGTTGAAGAGAGCGGTGGGTTCAGTGTGTTTGATATTAAAACCAATAAGAAGTTTAACCTATACAACCAATACTCTGAATATCTCTTAACTCCATTTAGTCATTTAACATCATGCGAGTTTACAACTTACTCCCTTCAGCTTTCTCTATATGCTTATATGTATCAAAATATAACAGGTAGAAAAGTTAACCAACTTGGAATTTTCTATTATGACAGAGACTCGAAAAAGTTTATATATTACCCAACACCCTATCTAAAGACAGATGTTAAATTAATGCTGGATCATTATGAGCCGAGTTGATTGGGATAGACATGCTCTTCTACTAGCTTGGACTGCCACCCGTCGTAGTGAGGATCCATATATGAAAGTTGGTGCTTGTGCGCTTGGTCATAATAATGAGGTTCTTGGTGTTGCCTATAACGGACTTGCAGCTGGTAAGAAAGTACAACCAGAATTTTGGAATGATAGAAATGCTCGTCGCCCTTACATGATTCATGCAGAAGCGAATTTACTAGCTAGAATATCACATGGACAAGCTAAGACAATGGCAATAACGCTACAACCATGTACCTGCTGCGCACAAGCAATTGCAGGTCACGGTATTAAGAAAATTATCTATACATTAAAATATGATTTTGACAAAGGCGGTTTAGATGTTCTAGATTTTTATGGTATAGAGCATAAATGTATAAGTAAAGAAGAGATAATAACCGAATTAAAAAAGATATGAACTTTATAGATATTCTTTTACAAAATAGTCAAGCTAAAGAAGCGAAATTAGTAGGCCCGGCTACGAAAGCGAGTACTAACCCTGAAACCGGTGTAACTATTCTTAACCCTGCAGCTTTTCATGTAATTCAGGATTGTGCCAAACTTACTTTAAAGTATATTCCCCATTATGTTTTCGGACTCTATGCTAATCCGTTTGAGTCTCTTAAAGGTAAATTTCAATATGCTGATATTGTCGAATTTGTAAGAGCTGCTTTATCGGATATGGTGTTGAACCAACTTTTAGTTTTAATTACAGAGAAGATTAAAAAAGCATCATCTACATTATCTGCAAGTTCTGCTGATCCTTATGGCGATTACGAATCTTACAATTATAATGATAAAGAACAAACCGCAATTGCATTGCTTTGTAATGCTTTTGGAGTAAATATACCTAAATGAAGTTAATAACACCGTTTCTTAAGATTCAACAGCAGCTAAGAATTTTTCATTGGCAAACTGAAAGTTATGCACAACATAAAGCTTTTGGAAAAGCGTATGAGGAGTTCGACGATTTAATTGATACTTTCGTTGAAGCATATATCGGTAAATATGGCAAAGTTAAAGCAAAGCTAACTTATAATATTGAACTTGATAATCTTACCGACAATTATATGACTTATATTAATGATTATATTACATATCTTATTTCTCTTAGTAATGAACTAGATTCATCTAAGGATTCTGATTTACTCAATATTCGAGATGAAATGCTTGCTGTTTTGAATAGACTTAAGTATTTGTTGTCATTATCGTGAACGACAGAATAAATACTTTCATGAAAGATTGTGTATGGTTTAGAGCATTTCTATATTTTGCTATAGCTGCAATTCCTGCATTTATAATGGATTTAGGTAGCTATAAATCATTTAGTGAGATATCAAATGTTACCTTAACATTAATCTTAGCAAATATGCTTCTTCAAGGGTTTATAGCAGTACGAGCATTTATGGATCAATCAATAAGCCGTACTCAAAAAGAAAAAAAAGATAAAAAGGTTGAACTAATAAACGGATAAGCTAAATACTTACATGAACAAATTCTTACCTTTTATTTTAATTCCTTTTCTTGTTACAGGGTGCGCAACAAACAATACCGGCGGTGATGCTAATGTTGGCGGTACAACACCAAAGCAAGCTGTAGAAAATGCTCTACCTTATATTGCACCGGCTGTAACGCTAGCTTGTACAGTAGTGTTAGAACAGGCTGTTTCTGGTAATGATAGAGTAGAGAAAGCTAAGATGATTAATAATGTTGCTACTATTGTTGAGGGGCTAACAAACGGTAATACCCCTACGCCAGATCAATTGCAGAAAGCTCTTACCGATTATCTTCCTCAAGATAAGACGCATTGGGCTAAGTACGTAGTTGTTGTTAAAGATATCTATGCTGCTCAATTTGCTAAGCTTAATGGTGATGCAAAGCTTGGTGTTGATGTTCTCAATGCTATTGCTAAGGGCTGTAAGACAGCAACTGACGGATACGTAAACTAATGCCTACTGGTATTATCCAAGCAATTTTTAGCGCTATCTCTGGGGTGTTTAGCGCCATTAATAATGTGTTTGGAGCTAAAAATACTAAAGAAATGAAAGATCGTCATCAACAGCAAAAAGAAGTTGCTTATGAGAGTGAAATAGAAAAAGCAGTAAAGGAGAAAGATGTTAAAAAAATTCGCGATTCTCTCGCTGAGTAGTTTTCTACTTTGCTCATGTACAACTGTTACACCAGATAAGGTATCAGATGAAATCGCTTCATACGATGCTTCAACACCTGCAGGATATGATATCCAAAACTCTGGATTTATTGGTTTTCTTGATGACGGGCGTGGAATTATAACACCTTTTGGTTTACTTCGCTATAATACATTAATAAAGACGTACAAGATTCGTTTTAAATCGTATAAAGGGGTAGATTTAGATGTTAATGCGGGAATTGAAGAATTCACAGATAAAAAAGGTAATAAGCTATACATTATAAATCAACAGCATTTAGTTTATTATTCGATTTTAAATAGCTGGCGTAAAGATGGTAAAGAGCCTGATTCTATTTGGGATAAGGCAAAAGAACTCGTAAAATAATATAAATAATAGTATGAGAAAGCTCATACTAATTCTTCCGTTGATTGTACTGTCTAGCTGTGGGCCTACAAAATGTCCTGTTGCATCGCTCCCTGCAGAAGATAAAGAAAGATATAATATAGAAGAAACGACAAAATATCCGGATGTTCCTACAATGCAGGCAGCAGAAGATGCGACTACAGGAAAACTATTTAAGGATTGATAATGAACTTAAGCGTTATTGATGAGAGAAGTGCAAAAAACGTTGCATCCTTACATCCTAAGGTGCAAGAAATTTTTAAAAACTGGATAGCTGAAAGCCAAATATTAGCTAAGGCACATGGCTATGAATATAAAGCTATCTCTGGAAATCGAACATGGGATGAACAGAGCAAGATTTATGCTCAAGGGAGAACATCACCAGGTAAGATTGTGACTAATGCAAAGCCTGGGTATAGTAATCATAATTATGGTATTGCAGTCGATATGGGTGTCTTTAAGGACGGTAAATATCTGGATGGCTCTAAGCCTTCTGAAGCAGAACAGTTTCATAGAAAAGCTGCAAGTATTGCAGAAAAATATAATATTGAATGGGGTGGGAGTTGGAAAACCTTTAAAGACTACCCTCATTTTGAATATAGGACGGGCAAAACTTTGTCACAGTTACGAAAGCTAGTTACAGAAGGTAAGGATATTTTAGCCTAAATAATAATACGAAAAGCTTATATAGCTTCTGTAAAAGATTACTTAAACCACTTGTTATATTAAGTGTTTTTAGTGCTATAACCTACGTATCCTTTATTGTTGGTATATTAGAAGGTAAACGTGTATACGGTACATCTTCTAAGTTTTATACAGATTTACCCAATTCCTGTTTTATTGAAGCTTTGATACATTCTTCTCGCGCCAGCCTAGTTTTAAAGAGCGATGTGCATGCATATTCATCAATATACGGGTTCACGTATTATCTTGGTGATGATAAAAATAATAAACAAATATTTGGGCATGCTGTATCTATATTTGAGTATAAGAACAAATTATGGATGTATGATCCAGTGTGGGGCACCATGCTGGTAGGCAAAGCTACAGCCAGAAGTGAGTATGAAAGAATGTGCACCCAATTTGTGGAGAAATGTTATAGATACAAAATT
>Ga0181355_1000064_pt1 | contig 35942 bp, 6 predicted proteins | sample Fa13VDMM15DN_FD_130099 | JGI IMG/M metagenome (GOLD analysis project Ga0181355, IMG submission 130099) | Freshwater viral communities from Lake Michigan, USA - Fa13.VD.MM15.D.N | ecosystem: Environmental > Aquatic > Freshwater > Lake | place: USA: Michigan | collected 2013-09-23 | reverse complement strand
CATTACCAAGAAGACTAGATGGTATAATAGAATATTGTTGCTCCCCTTCTGGTGTAAGGTAACTAAGAATATTATCTTCTCCATTAAATACACCTTCAATTGCAAGAAGACTATTTATTCTACCAGCTATTTTTGTTGTACCATACATCTCAGCAACGTTTGTTACATCACCGTTTACAACAAGCTGTAAAATTTCTATGGCATTTTTTCTTATAGTTACAATATAATCTTCAAGTCTTTCATCATTAGCACTAAATTGAATTCCAAGTAGAGTGTCTAAGATATCTAAAGAGTCATCAAGAGTTAGTTTAGAACCTTTCTTTGACAAAGCTATAAGTTCTGTAAGCTCATCACTCTTAAGATTAATAATCATTTTACCCTCACCATTAATCTTAACAATATCAGTTTGATTATTTAAAACTCTTTCTTTTAAATTATTACTCCACTGGTATTTAATACGATCCTCATTTACATTAGATATAGGATTGATACTATAGATTATACCTTCTGGTCCCATCAAAATTTTTTGAGGATTTGTTTTGATGTTAGTGTAACTCTTTGTAAAAGAAATTCTAAGTTCTATTTCATCTTCTGTAAGTGTAGACGGATCTACTTTTTTACCACCCATCTCTACATATTTCAATCTTCTTTTCAAAGACTCTATCCAACCAAAGTCTTTTATATAAGTACCATCTTTGTTTCTGTATTTAGTATCAAGTTTTTCAAACATTTGATCTAATACATTCACTCTATTGCCTTCAGTGTCTACAATAGGAACAATGTTACTAAGCTCGTTAAGAAGTATAACATTAACCTTATCTCCATCCATAAGCTTAGGCTGATTAAAATCATTCAGTTTAAACTGAGGATCTCCATCCTCGTCATATACAATAGATGGAAGAGATGCTACAAGTATTCTTACATTTTGCTTTACAGATTTTCTAGGATCAACACTAATACTATCTACAATACCTAAAGGATTATTAACTTTTTCCTCATCTGTTTGATCAAGTTCATCAAATGATAAACCATATCTTTGAAGATTCATCTTGAACAAATCATAGATCTGTATTTTAGCATCCTTGATTTTTTCTATTGTAGCTTCATCTATAGGGTTTGATTCATCTTCTAAGTTTTCTAGCATTTTAGTAAAACCATATTGGAAGCTGTCATTTAAGAATTGGTTTGATTCTTTTTTAGACATTGCTTCTAATATGCTAGTAATGCTAGCACCTTTTCTAAATAGTTCACTATAGAAATAGTAGTTAATTCCTTCAATAACTTCGGCTGTTTCTTTTTGTGTAAGATCTTTAGCAGTTTTATATTCACGTGCAATTAGATTCTTTTCACGGATGGGCTTCATGTTTTTAAACTTACCAGTTGTGATAGATTTATAAACATCATTTATTTTACTTTCCATTTCAACCTTGGTATCTTCTTTCATACCAAGCAATGACTTAATACTATCCCATAACTCTTCGAAGAAACCTTTGATTTTAGTTTCAGCCTGATATGTTATTCTTTGTGTACCATCTACATATTTAATAAACTCTTCAGCCATCATCTCACGAGCATCATCAAATGTAGCTTCACTATAAGCTTTAGTTTGTTTTGTAAATGGATTCTTAAATGTACCTTGTCTACTTCTAAACTCGTCAACAAGTTCTTGTTGTTCTTGATCAGTAAGGTATGTACCAAACACAGCTTCAAAAGCTTCATGGTATCCTGTACCGTAACCAGCTTTCTCATATATATAGACAGCCCCATTATAGAACATACCCCAGTGCTTACCGTGAATAAGATTACTCATTCTAACCATAGAAATCTGAGGAAGGTTCTTAGCCATGAAAAGCTCAAGCTTTTTAAAGTTCTCTGTCTTCTTCATGTCTTCTACAGATGTTCTGAATACAGGACCTTGAGGTTTTCCTTTTTGTGCTGGTTGTGGTTGTTGAATAGTTCTTGTAAAATCAACACTTCCTATTTTTCTAATTTTATCATTTTCAATATCATCATAAGAAACACCCACTTCTCCAATACCTCTGTTTATAAAATCAGCATTGTCAACAGGTATTAAATATGCTTGAATAGATGGTGTATCATCTCCATAATCAAGTGCATACATTGTAGCACCATTGATAGCATCTTGAAAAGTAAATGGAAATTCTGGATCGTTTATTAAATCTTCTGTATAAAATAACATTTGACCTTCATATCTAGCTCCCATTGATTCAGCGTTTCTTCTAGCATCAAAGTTTCTAAATTCTCCTGTGTATTGTTTATTTCTATCAGGTTTATCAAAAGTTTTACCACCATGAAATCCTAAAACAAATTTTTTACCAGCAGCATTAGCTTTTTTTAATTCTTTAAGAGATTTATTTAAAAGTAATTTAAGATCTTTTTCAAGTTGTTCAGGTGTTATAGAAGCTTTCTTAGCTGTTATATCAGATTGAGTATCTGTAGAAGTAGGAGTTGTTTCTGCATTCTTTTGAGCAATTCTTATTCCTTCCAAGAATGCTTTATCTATTACTTCATTAGTAGTATGTGTAAAGTCACTGTAGTTTAAAAGTAATGCAGCCTTATCTGGATTTTGTTTAAAAGATTCTACAACAAGATCTTTCATAAGTTGTAGATTGTCAAATCCTTTTGTTACAGCCTTACCTCTAATCTTAGTTCCATAACCACCAGCTTTTACATACTTATCATATGTAGCTTTATCAAAAGTTCCAGACTTGTTAGATTGGTAAGCATGTTCAACACTACCATATTCTCTACCTTCATAAGTAAATCTACGTGGAGCAAGATTAGATAATACTCTAGTGTTTGTAGCACTTTCAGGACTACCCCAGTATATATTAATTACTGGTTTATTAGTTTTAACATCTATAGAAGCAGGAGCTAACTTATCTATCACTTTAACTATTTCAATAAGCTTAGTTTTATCTCCAACAGGAATACCAATAGCAAATAATTCTGCCTTTAATCTATTAGCATAATCAGCAACAAGAGATCCCACAATAGTATTAGGATTATTTGCTGCCCTTTCTTTTACTTGTTTAATAATATTTTCTATTGGAATACTTAATACTTTTTTAATTCCAGCATCATCAAGAGCTACAGCCATTTCTCTTAACTTTTTTTCTACGTTAGACATAACTGTAGAAGTAGAAGACTTAGGAGCTTGTGCAGCTTTTCTAGCTTGTCTTCTTTTAGAAATTTCTTCTGCTTTTTTTAAGTCTTCTTCTTGTGGTTCTGTTTTCTTTTTAGTAGCTGTAGTCTTCTTTGTAGTAGGTGCTTTAGCAGCTCCTCTCTTTTTTGTAGTAGGTGTTCTCTTTTCATCTTCTTCTTCATCAAGTAGTTCTTCACTAAGAGGATTATCTAGTTCAGAGTTTTCATCATAAGGGGTTATCTCATAATAATAAACAGATTTTAATCCTTCACTCTCACCTTTACCAAGTGTTAAATTAGAGTATTCACCATTCTCTGCTAAGTCTTCCCAGCTTTCAAATCCAAGATTCTCAGCCATTTGCTGTTTTGTAAAACTAGTCTTAGAACCATTCTTAATTCCAGCAAATATTTTTCCAGCTTTTATAACAAGTCTACCACGGTAGACAAGATTAAATCTTTGACCATCTTCTGTTTTATATACACCATCTCCTTTATAATTACTTTCATGAAATCTATGATATCTAGTTGTAGCTTTAGCTGTACCTTCTGCAACCTGTTGCATAAACTCTTCAGACATTCCTTTGAATATACCTTTAGCTCCAACTACCTTTCCAGTTTTAGAAGTTGTTTTTTTCTTAGAAGCTTTTTCTTCTTCTTCAAATACTTCATCCCAACTTGAATAAGAACCTTTTTTTTCTTTGGTTTCTTCTTTGTTTTGTTCTTTTTTTGTTTCAGATATTTTTTTAGCAGTTGCTTCAGCTTTAGCCTCAGGACTATATCCTGTATATTTATATATTAAAGATCTAAGCTTCCACTTATCTTTAAGCATAGTGGCAAGGCTGGTATAACCTTTAGAAACAGTAACCTTACCTGTCTTAGGATCTTTAAACGTTATGTAGTATTTATTATCTTTCTTTACACGTTTAATCTCCCAGTTATATATTTTGATTGCTTTAGTAACTTGTTCAACAAAATCTTTAATTACAGTGTCAACTTTAGTCCATTTAGTTTTTCTTTCTTTTTCTTCTTCCTGTTTAGTTTCTTTCTTTGCAGTTTTCTTTTCTTCTTTCTTTTTTTGAACAGCACCTTTCTTTTGAGTTTTCTTTTCAGTTGTCTGTTCTTTTTCAGGATAGGTTCTTTCCCTCTCACCATTTGGATCAATAGGTTCTGCTTGTGTAAATGCAGGGTCAGACCATATTAAATATGAATTTGTTTTCTGTGGAAACTCAGAATCTAAACTAGGAAGAGATGTATATACAGGAGGTGTAGTACCATCGTTTCTTTTAGCAAGTAGGTATTCCTGATAAGTATTATACTTCTTATCAATCTTTGCTTTACCTCTTGTAAACTTAATTGTTTGGAAAGAACCTTTTCTCCAAAGAGTTCTATTATTTACATGATGATATTGTCCATTTAAAATCTCATCAGCATTATCCAAAATAGAATCCCTTGTAAACTCATACACTTTATTACCTACATGTAGACCATTATCAATCCACATATATTTATCAGCACTACGTCCTTCTTTAGGAGTTCCCCAGTTTAATACATTCTTTAAGTAGTCAAAGATTAAAGTGTATTCATTTGATTCATCTGGATTAAGAGGATTCTTTTTATCATCCTTCCTACCAAATAGCTCAGAGAATCTAGCAAGAGCTTGTGTAATAATAACTTTCTCTTGATCATTAAGCTGACGGTTAAACACCCTGGTTTCTGAACCGTCAATTGGTAAAGGTTCTTTAGTGATAGGATCAATTTGATATTCTCTCACTATTAATCTACCCGGAAGTAAACCAGGAGCAAGACCATCTTTATAGATGTTTACTAAAAGTTCTATATAATTATTTGGATTAGATGCACTTCTGGGTTGAGACCAGTCTGTATCATCTTCTGCTATTCTACCCTCTACAGGATTTTCCATAGGAAGAGGATTACCATCTATTCCTATAGCATCAGAGTATTCCACTCTTGTTATACCAGGAGATTTTTTAATTACTTCAAAGTAAATATCTTCTCCGTTTTCACCACGCTCACGTAAGTTCTCTTGGTGTTCAATATTACTTTTAATTTGTGCATTTATTTCATCAGCTGTAGTAGAGTCATCCACTGTATAATTCTTCTCAACCTTTAATGGAGTGACGTTTTCCATATCAGGAATGTGAGTGTATATGATGTTATCTATGTTAGCTTCGTTTGCTGGAATTATATTTCCATTTTCATCTACATAATCATATGTAACGGTTTTACCTTTTACGGTTTTCTTCATTACAATAACCATGATTACGTTTTTATTAAACGTCTTATAGAACTCACGTATTCCAAAAGTATCTATGTTATCTGTAGGAATAACTTTTAAAACATAATCACCTTTTTTAATAGGCATTCTAGATGTAAAAGAAAAAAATCTCTTTTGACCAGGTGCTTCATTAAACACTGTGTCTTTAGGATTATTTTGATCATCTATAAAATGTACCCCTGTAGTTTTAGTAAATCCAACCACTTCAAACTTAGGAGCTTTTTTTGTTTCGCCTTCAAAAGTTTCACTGCTGCTATCTGATTCTATATCAATATTGGATTCAATATCTTTTGGGTTCTGAGTTTTCTTTTTTTCTTTCTCTTCAGAAGCTTTTGATTTTCTTTTTTCTTTTTCTTTAGCAGGTTGTTCTTCTAAAGGAACTATTTTAAATTCATTTTCAGCTGCAAACTTTGCCATGGCTGAACCATCTGCTTCATAAACAGTTGGATCACTATCCTCTGTATACATTACATCTTCATCTGTTACATCTACAATTGTAAAAGTTCTTGTAGTTACATTTTTTTTATCATCCTCTTCTTCCATAGTGTAACTTCTATTAGAAAGAAAGAAGAAAGATTTTTCTTCTCCGTTTACATCTATATACTTAAATGATTTTTTAACAGATTTTTTAGCCTCTTGTTTTTCCTCTTCTTCTAAAACATCATCCCATGAACTTGCCACCTGTCCTTTTTTAGGTTGTGGTTTATTTTCAGGTTTACCTGGTTCATCAGGTTTAGGTTTTTCAGGTTGTGCCTCAGTAGCAGTGGCTTCTTTAGCAGCATCTGACTGGAGCTTTGCTATATATGCTAAGACATCATTCTTTCTAAATGATATAAAGTTTTGTCTACCATCTACAGTGTCTGCAAATCTTGCCCATGTTAAACCCAAAGATCTAATGTGATTTTTTACATCACCAACTAGTTTAATCTTTCTTCTATATTGATCTTCTACACCAGGCTCATTACGTTTTTCTTTTTCGTATTTGTAGAACTCATCTTTATCTGTTTTAAGTTTTGATACAGACTCTTTGTTCTCACGAATAATTTTTCCTTTTTCAGAAAGCAATTCATCTAAAACTTTCTGAGCTATGTTGAGTCTAACTCCCAAAACTCCATTTTCTCTAAAGTCTTCTATAAGTTCTTTTTGAGAATTAATTCTGTGCTGAATATCATTAAGCTGATCTACTAAACCATCTGACAAAGAAGATGTAGTGGAATCATAAAACTGACCTTTCAATGCCTCTGCATCACTGGAATATGTACTAACTAAACTCTTATATACTGCTTGCTGTGTAGCAAGACCCATCAAATAAGATTTTCTAGCTAGTTCATCTTCTGAATATTGTGACTTATCACTAAATATAATATCAGCATTAAGTAACTTATGCTGCTTTATAATAGCAGTAGTGAGAGCTTTGTATCTATCAATCTCAGCATTTGTAGTTTCATCTTTAGAAAATCCAAGTTTTGCAAGGTCTTCTGCTGAAGCATTTCTTGCAGACTCAAGTTTTTCAAATATAGTATCTTCAATACCAAGTTGCATGTGTGCACCAACAAGTTCACCCCATGCATTATCTCTTAAGATATCTCTCTTAAATTTATCATTAACCTTATTAGATTCTTCTAAGGCTCCTATTACAGAAGCATATCCACCAGCAACACTAACAAGTTTTTCATTGTCTATTTCGGGAGAACCATACTTGTCAAATGATATTCTGTTTTCTTTTATTTCATTTCCATTTTCATCCACACTAGCAAAATCTTCATTCTTAAATATGTCACCAAATTTAATAAAGCTCTTAAGGCTATTATTAAATGCTGTTACTCCTTGGTTAAGCTGAGCTTTTTCTCTTGATCTATCTCTCACTGCAGATCTACCTCCACCAGCAATACCAAGGATACCACCTATACCAATATTTGCAGATGCCTCAATGTCTTCTCCTTTTAGAGCAGCAACTGTTTGAGAAGCATACTGACCTAAAACATCTCCAAGATTAAAAAAATTAGAAACTCTACCATTAGCACCATAGGTTTCATTTACACGTTGTATAGCAAGCTGACCGTTCTCTTCTATAAAACCTTCTACAGCAACACCTCTAGCAGAACCTTTTACAAATGCACCTATATTACTATCGTATGCTTTTGCAAAAAAGTTAACAGGACCTTTCTTAACAGCAAGTTCCTCACCTAAAGTTTCTGCACCAGTTAATCCTTTAGATAAAGCTTTTGCTGATGCTTTTTCTGCACCACCAACTGCTTTACCAATCCAGTTTAATTCCACCATGTTTGTACCAGAAAGAAGAGCAGCATTAAGTAAGAATGTATTTCTTACATTAGGTGCAATAATCTTTTTCTTTTCTTCTTCTGTATATATATTACCTGTCTCAGGATTTATACGGAGATTACCATACTGATCATAAGTTAAACTCTTGTATATATTATCTTTAACTCCAGTGGCTTCAAACAAAGCCTCTGAAGATGTAGCCATAGCCCAAGCTGTATATTTATCAAAGCTTGTTTTAAATACACTATTAGCTTTTGCAAGATAGTTTGCAGCAGCTCCTGCTCCTTCAATGGTAGCCTCAGCTCCTTCAACACCAAGTCTAAGTCTAGATAGACCAGATGCCACTCTTGTACCAAGACCAAGCTTGCTAAGTGCAATACCTGGTATCCAAGCAGAAGCCATAAATGCCACCCCATCTACAACATCATCCATCCAAAAATCATAGTCATTGAAAGCTCTCCACCAAAAACCTTTATCTCTATCAGAAGCCTCCTGATATGTTGGAAGCCATTTTTCTTTCATGTCAGTTTCAAGACCACTAAAGAATTTGCTAAATCCATTTTCAGAAGTCTTTTGAATAATGTCTGCACCATTCCATCTATTATGAATAACATCATTAATAGTATTGTATACAAGAGATCCTGTATAACCAACACCTTGAAATGTTTTAAGACCTGTACCTAGAACTAAACGAGATGCTCCTTTACCTGTAGTTTTTAAAAACCCTTCATCTCTAGCATACCAATCTTCCATGTCTACATTAGGTCTCCATGGTTTATTAGGATCATCCCAACGAGCAGCTTCTGCTTGTGTGACACTAAAAGGACGAGATATTTGACTTGTTAAAATATTAAAACGATCACTAGCTCTTTGCTGATTAATAAAAGAAGTAGCAAGATCACTTAATCTTGGGGGAGTAGTAGGTTGACCATCACCTGGTCCACCACTATTTAAAGTGTTGTTTACAAACTTATTTGCTAACTCACTTATACTAGGAACAGAAGGACCAGGTCCACCAACAGGTTGCTGATCTGGACTATCTTGTTGTTGCTCTTGTACACCACCTTCCAAACTTTGTTCCTCAGGATTTACATTTAAATTCTCTTGTAAAGAAACATCACTAAAAGTATTTTCAGCCATACCTAATTATTATAAAGTAAGTTATTTTATTTTTCTTGGTTAATCATTGCATCCAAACTAAAATTCTTTTGTTGTAGTAAATAGTTTGCAAACTGTTGAGCTTCCTGAGTACTATTAAAATTTTGTTTTACTTGAAAGTTATCAATAAATAATTTTGTAACTCTAGGTGATTTTGGATCATTTGGCATTACATCTTGTATTTCTATAAGTCTTGATTTACCATCTATAGCATCTACATGTCTTCCAGCAAGCTTCATTCTACCTGTTGATTTTCCTACGTTTAAAGGGAAGCCTGATATTGATGCTAAAGCATCTCTATGAATACTTGGAATTTTTTTATACGGATCTATTTCACTTGCAATACTGTTTCCTAAACTTCCTCCAAAGATAAGTTGATTTGTTTTAGTATCAAAAATAACAGGAGTACCAGGTGTAAATTTATTTGCATAATTTTCTAGTAAATCTGTTTTTGTTTGACCTTCAAATGTAGTTGATCCACTATCATCTTTTAATGCAGCAAGAAGTTTATCATCTGTAATACCTAATGAAATATTCATTCCACCTGAAGAAAACGGACTTGGAAAAAAGGTAACACCAGAAGTTTGTGCTTCTTTAAATGCTGTTGCAAAATAAGACATTGCTTTTTTATATGTAGGATCTGTATTAGGAAGAGTCATACCTGAAAAAGATTGTTTCCTTTGTCTCACTGTAGCATCAACATGATTAGTAAGTATAGTGTTTGCGTTATTCTTTAACTGCATTATAGTAGCAGGAGACATTGGCTTTCCTAATAGATCAGTGTTCTTTCCTTCTAATATACGTCTATAGTTTATATAGTTTTGTTTCCCCATTCCTCTTTGCAATGCTTCATCTCCAGATTTTAGGTCAGCATCTATAAAGTTTTGTACATTTTGAATATCTGTAGATAGATTGTTAAACTTCAGTACAGTTTCATTGTTTGGATTTTTAAGAGCATACATTTTAAACAAAGCTGTTATTTTAGCTTGTACGTTTGGATCTGTACTATTAACATCACCTATACTTAAACCAAGTCTTTGAGCTTCTGGAGTACCCATTACATCCTCCATCATGTCTTTAATAACAAGATTTCTTTCATCACTAAGAGCACTAATTTTACCGTTCATTCCTGAGAGTGTATAATCAACATCTGAAGTTAATGGGTTAGCACTAGCAATTGGTGTACTAGGAGTTCCCTCTTTAGTCTTTTGTTCAGCAAGCCATTTAATCCAACTATCTTCTCTATCTCTATCTTTATACTGATACTCTTTTGTTTTCCAATAGTTATCCCAATATTGGTTATAAAACATAGCTTCAACTTCATCTGCACCATAAGTCTCACTCCAATTTTCATGAGCTTTTGATCTAGCAATATCACCTATTACATTATCAAGATAGAATCCATAAGCTAAGTTTTCTTCATTTTCTTTTATAAACTTTAAATCACCACCTTGTATTTTCTTTAACTCATCACTGCGTCTAGCTCTCTCTGTATCGTAGTATTCACGTTGTTGTTTTAATGAAGCCAATTTTGTAGCATCTTTCTCTAGTTTAATTTCAATGTCATACTTATCAATTAAAGACGTAAGAGCTGGTATCTTAACTTCATGACTAGCTTGTAAAGCTTTTGCTAATGCATCTGTCTGACCATAGAAGTCTACAGCAGCTTCAATTCTCATTTGTTGTTTATCTTTATCAGACAAAGCACCTTTTAAGTATGCTGTAAGTTCTTCTTCAGTCCAAGACTGATTCTCTGAAGTTCTTTTGTAATAACCATCTTTCCTATCAATCTTAGTATGAGAAGCTTTAAACTCTTTAGTTGCTTCTTCCATATGCTTTCTCCAATCTGTATATGTACTATAAGATCTTCTATTAGCTGAATACTTACCTACAGAAGTAGGATCATCTTTAGCAAACTCAGCTCTTTGAAGTTTTACATAAGTTAGATTCTTTTCATAAAACTCTTTACCACCATCTTTATTTCTATATCCCTCTGCTATGTTTTCTTGTTGTTTCCAAAACTCTGTAAGAGCTTGATCTTCAAGAAGTAAACTGTTTTCCCAAAATGGTTTAAACACAGAGCTGGCTGATTTTACATTAGCCATGTCTGCTAAATCCATAGAGGAAAGATCCTTTAAGCTATTCTTAGCAGCTAGAAGAAACTGATCTCTATTTTTTACATTTGTAGGATTAGTCAGCTCTCTATTAATTAGATTATACTGATTGTTAAGCTGTTGAAAACCTTGCTCATACATAGCAGACTTCCTTTGCATCATCTTATCAATGAATGCAAAGTCAGGTTTGTATAAGGATTGTTCAGGAAGTATGTCTGTTACCCCTTGTATGAATGTTGCCATAGTTACAATAATAATATACTGAAAAATTTTTAAAGTTTATAACTAAACTTTAAAGGTTTAATAAGGGAACCCATATCCATTCTCTAGCATTTGAGCTACTCCTCCCATACCAAAGTTATTAAATTTTATGTTAGCAGGTCCACCATATTTTACATTATCATCATTACTAGCTTTAGCACCAGTTGCCTTAAGATAATCATTGTAATCTTTTGGTGTTACTGTTTGTCCAGGAAACATTTTTTGATATTGGTCCCATGTTATCATTTTAGAAGAAGCCCTGCCTAAATCTTCTGGACCATAACCACCTTTCCAAATTGTTTGTCCTGTTGTAGGATCGGTATAGTAGAACCTATTTGTTTCATTAATCTTAGCAAGTTGCATTCTATTATTCCAAGCATTAGCTGCTGCATTTGTAACATTATTCATCTTAGCATTCAAGAAGTTATCACCATACTGTCTTGCAATAGCTGTACCTGTAGCTCTTCCTGTAGCATTAGTAGCTCTTTGTTGTTTGTATGCATCCTTACGTGCCATCTCTCTAGCATTATATGCATTATACCCTTGGATGTTTCTAGCATCTACATCTGCTATAGCACCTATAAGATTACCAGCTTGCTGACCAAACATGTTAGTTAGATTAGCAGCACTCTGATTACCAGCCATATAAGTACCCATTTGCTCACCAGTTTGCTTAGCTAAAGATTCTAGTTGAGAAGCTTTAGCTCTCCATTCTTCTGGTTGGAAGTTTCCTCTTTCATAGTTAGTATCTGCTATATAAGGATAGTAGACATTACCAATAGCCCCCATAGCTGTAGCCATCTTCCACTTATCTGGTGTCATGTATTTAAACGGAACTTCAGTACGAGTGGGTGGTTCTTCTATAGGTGGTATTTCTATATTACCCTCGGGACATTTGACTTGAGCAGGATCTGCTACATAACCAGCAGCTGTCATCTCAGTGTCATCCTTAAATTCTTTTGGTTCTATAATAGGCTCTTTTGTTTTAGGATCTCTACCTTTACACCTATATCCTTTTTTAGGATCTGGTTGTTTAACTACAACAGGTTCTGGATCTGGTAACATTGCCATTGAACCAACATCAGAAAAGCCCATAATCCCATCTACATGAGATATATTTTCTATTGGTTTTCCAGTAGCATCTACACCAAATGATTTCCTTTGACCAGCTAAAGGCTTTCCTATATTTTTTATTAAAATTCTTTTACCGTAAGTATTAGGGTCAGAAGCAGTTAACTGTGTCAAATCAATGTAAGCTTGTTGAGATCTTTTAATATCTTCACTAGTCAAAGGTTTAAAATCAGTGTAACCACGTTTTTTCATTTCTGCAACAGTGTCTGCATACTTTTTATTTTTTGTTCCACCCTTGGTTGTATTCCAATCATCTGTAGTAAGATAACCAGGATTGGTTTCATACTCCTGATGAAAAACATATTTTTGTCTTTGAGACTCTAGAAAAATATTTATATACTGTTCTTTAGTAAGCTTAGCAGCATCAGTAGGATTAGCTGTTTTATATTTGTTCCATAAGTTTTCACGAACATCATCATAATCAGCAGATAAAAACTTAGTTTTAAAATCATCAAAAGCTTTCTCCCATTTTCCAGGATTAGTAGGAGTACCCCCTCCACCATCCATCCTATAAAGAGGACTACTATAATTATAATAATCATCATACTCATCATCTTCATCTACAAAACCACCATATGCATATATACCACCCATTCTACCCATAGGTTGTTCTTCCATAGCCATGGCTTCTTCTTCAGGCATCATCATATCTTCTTGTGACATGATAGCTTGTTCTTCAGGAGTAAGCTCTGGTTGCTGTTGTTCATTTCCTTCTTCTGGTTGTTGTTCACCACCACCTTGTTGTTGAATTTGTTGTTCTATAGCAGCAAGCATTTCATCAGGCAACACTCCTCTACACATTTCAGGAATACCTTGAGGGAATCCTTTCATAGACTCTTGTATAAGAGCAAGCTCAGCAAGCTTTCTTTGGAAGCTTTTAATCATAAGCATAGCTGTATTCTTCATCATTTGATCTGAGTTAGTATCTTGAAGAATACCCTTATATTTATTTACATCATACTTCTTAGCAATCTCAGCTGGTGTATACCCACCTTTACGAGGAGACAATCCAAACTTATTAAGAGTAACTGGATCTTTGATTCTCATCTTAGCTGTATCAGAAAATACAAAACTTCCTTCCGGTACATTAAGAGGTGTTCCACCTTGAGTGTGACGTTTACCTTCTATATTAAGATGCTCATACATACCATCACCATCTACGTCAGCATATATAGTTTCACCTTTCTCTGCTTCTATATTAGCTTCTTCTCTTGGAACTTCTTGTATAGTTTTAGATACAGTGTCTGCTTTACCTTCTGGCATAGCAGTGTAGGTGTTACGTTGACCAAGGTCAAACCCATATCCTGATTGACCACCATAAGCCATCTGCTGACCAGTGGATCCACCAAGGATTTTAATCTTAATTGTTTTACTCATGTTACTATCTTTTAACATTGTTCCTCCAAACATTCCTACGTTTTGTGTATCATAGCCAAGTTGATCTGGCATAAAAACACCAGTGTTTGTTTGATAAAATCCTTTACCACCTGGTACATCTGTAGACACAACATCTAAGTTATCTGTAAGATTTTGACGTCTCATGTTAATGTCATTCTGCTTAGCTTTCCCTATGTTACTATACATGCTAGAAATACCACTACCCAGATTGGTATAAGCGTCAAAGTTCATTGAGAAATCTTGCATCTTATCACCAAAAGATTTCTTAGATTGTTTACAGTTACCTTTAGTACAGCACTCTACAGCTTCTTGATAAGAATCAAACACCATAGAAGCTTGCTTGGTAAAACCCTTCACCATTGCACCAGGTACACCCATATTATTTAACATGTTACCCGTTGGTGACAACATGTTTGTAACACTTAAAGCAGCTTCAATTGACTGACTTTTAGTTATACCAGGTTGAGTAGAAGATGGATCTGTTTTGTATTCAGTAGGATCCAAGAAAGGACTGTTACTTGTTTGTGTAGCATCTTTAGCATCAAATGCTTCAACACCATTTGGTCCACATCTATATCTAACTTTAGGACCACCTACGTTCATTTTTTGAATTGAGCCTCCGTTGTTCATACGTCCTGGTATATTTTTTTCTGGTGAATAAGAAAATAATTTTGGTATCTCACTAGTGGGACCACCATATGCTTTATTTTCAGTAGTAATTAAATCTTCTATTAGTTGTTTATCTTCGTCAGATACCTCAGTATTCCAAGTTTTATTTTCTGGGTTATATCCGTTTACATCAAAATTTATTAGTTTTTCATCTTTTAAATAATCAAATATCTTTTTATCATTAGGATTATTTTTGGTATCTAAAGTAAACTGCAATCCATTTACATTAAAATTATATGTAGTATCACTTTGATTTTTATAAGCAGATGGAATAATTTTAATACAATTTCCTGGATTACTAGGATCTTCCATGTATCCTTCACCACATTGAACTACTGTTTTATTTTGTTTAGTTACACTTTTTTTCTCTTTACCTTTTCCAATCAATCTATCTAGTGCAGAAATGGTTGGTCCTAATGCATACTCATGTCCTGCTCCAAAAGGTGTAGTACCTGTAACATCCTCCCATATGTTTTCTCCAGCTCTAAAAGAGGTACCTAATAAATTTGGATAGAGATTTGAAAATCCACCAGTGGTTACTCCAGTTGCTCCATGCATATATCCCATGAAAGCATTCTTACCAGTACGAAGTGGACTGGTTGCAACTCTATATCCTTTACCAAGGTTTCCTAAGTTTGAATAACCAGGTCCAAGAGTAAACTGTTTTGCACCTGTACCAATACGTGTTAATAAAGGGACTTCTTTTGCAGCCATATTTACAGGAGCTTTTGCAAAAGAACTTATAGGAGCAGCTAATATACTTTGCCAAATAGGATCTACTGTTGCACCAAACACATCAAATCCTGTAGTAACTGAAGGTTCTTCAGCAAACCCTTTATAAGCAGGTACAACGTTTTCAAGAGAAGTTGTAAGGTTTGGAGTTCTACTAAGCATTGCAAGACCAACACCATATTGATTACGTGGTTCTTTTATAAGTTGCTTAGGATCATCTACAGATAGTCCAGATCTTGTTATAGTTTTTGTTCCAGGTACGCCTAAACCACTTGCCATTATTTGAGACCCTGTCATCCAATCATTAAAAGTTCCTGTACCTATATCACTAGCAAGATTTATAATAGGTCCTAAAACAGGGGTTTCATTTCTATTTTTTGAAGCAGCGTTTAAACCACCTGTAAAGGTATTCATAAAGTTTCTACTAGTGTTTGATTTATTTAACTGGTCATCCAATAAATAAACCTGCTCTTCCCATGAATAGTCTGGATCAAAACCTGGCATCTGTTCAACCTGTTCTTGAAGATTTGCTCTATCCCAATTTGCTGGATTACCCCATGCTTTTCTATCCCATCCTCCCATAAATCCTGGAAGGTTATTTGCAATAACATTTCTTGCTCCTGTCTTACTAAGGTTCTGTATTGCTACTTGATTTTTATAATTATAAGTTGCTTGATCTTTTAATGCTTCATCAAGTTTTATTTTTTGATCATCAGGAGCATTTGCATAATCAGAAACTTTATATTCAGGAAAGTCATATAATATTGGGTTATACTGACCAGTTCCATTTATAGGATGATACTGAAGTTTATATCTATGAACATCTGGATTGTCATCCCACTCTGTATCAAATGCTACTTCGTTTTCAGGAATAAATGTAGATATAACATCTTGATGCTTACTAAGTCTAATAGGTGCTTTAGATGATAATAATGTAGGAGCTATTTGAGATTTATAAAATTCAGCATCTATTGTTCTATAACTATCTTCTCCATTTTTATCTTGTGCAATATCGGGTACACATGTTTTCTTAATAGGATCCCAGTGATATCCAAAGTTGGAAAGACATGCTTCTTTTTCTATAACAGTTTCTGGAGCACCAATGCTTTTGTATGCTTCAAGTCTTAGTGACTGATAATACTTAGGATCTTCTGATAAAAGCTTTCTAACATTATCATCTGCAAGAGCTTGCCTCCAATATCTATCTAAAGATCTAGTCTGATCTAAATTTAAATCTTTTGGTCCACCTCTAAAAAAATCACCAACATTTTCAGTAGTTCTTTCAAACCAGTTTTGTGGAGGAAACATTCCTTTATATGGATCTTCACTTTCTACAGTGACTGTTGGTAAAAGTCCTTCACTTACCCCTGCTGCTTTTCTATCTGTAGTATAGTAACCAGGTTTATTTGGAATTTCCCAATAAGAATATTCTGAAGACTCAGAAAGAGGAATACAATAACCATCAATATTTATATAACCTTTTTCACATGGTCCATTACTAACAGCTTGTCCATTCTTTGCTTTAGGTATATTCTTTCCCTTTATAAGTATTTTAGGCATGTTATAAAATTAATCTATTATTTCAAAGTTATATCCACCTTGTCTAAGTTTTTGCAACATTGCAGGAAGTTGTTCTGGTGTAACTTCTACAACACCACCATTTTCATATCCATAACTAGACATCTTATCTTGGTTACCTGCTGCAGCAAATCTACGTTGAGCTAACCACTGTGGCATTTGTCCACCTTCAGCCATACCCATACCATACATAGCTTTGTTAGATCTTCTCATTATATTCTCTTGTACATAAGCAGGTAGGGCTTTAAATCCTGGGTTATTATATCCACCACCGTAAGCCATAGAATAATCAGGAATATATCCACCGTATGCAAGGTTGATTTGTCCTTTACCTCTTCCTCCTTTTCTTCCTTTTCCTTTTCCTTTTGTTTCACCCGTTTCTATATCTGTTGCTTCTCCTGGTTTAGTCATTCCTTCAACATCCAAATTTTTTACTTCTACAGTTGTTGGTTTAGGTACTTCCTGTGTAACAGTTTTTCCAGCATTTGTTCTTTTTCCTCTTTGTTGTTTTGCTCTTTCAATTTTTTCGTCAACAGTTAAAGGTTTCTGTTCAGTGGTAGTTTGTTTAGATTTGTTTGTACTACCAGCTGGTCTTCCACGTTTAGTAGGTGGAGGAGTTTCAACTACAGGTTCTGGAGTGATGGGTCCTGTTACAGTTTCTGCTGTTACAGCTGCTTCAGGAATAATTGGAGCAGGCTCTACATTAATATCCGGTGGTACAACAAGAGGCATTACTTCAGGAGTTTCTGTCACAACCTCAGGTGTAACCTCAGGTGTAACTTGAGCAGCACTCATTGCTAATTTTTGCTTTCTAATGTTTTCCATTGACTGGTTTGCAGCAGCTTTATATTGATCAGCTGTAGTTAAATCACCAGCTTTTTCAAATTGCTCAGCTTGTCTTTTGTAATCATCGGCTTCTTTTTGTAAGAATGTAATAGGATCTTCTAAATAAAGTCTTGATGTTTCATTCCCGTTTTCAGCAAATAATTGTTCATGATAAGCTCTTTGATTATTTGAAAAATCAACAGATCTTTTCATATCCCAATCAGGATAGTCTTGAGGATAAACATCTCCAATAGGTTTAGAAGCATCTACACCAGGCATTGATGTTAGTTCATTAAATCTTTTTAATCTTGCTTTTAAAGTTTGCAGTCGATCATATGTATCAAGAATGTCATCAGAAGTTCCAGTTTTCGTACCTTTCCAAAATTCAAGGTGTGACTCAGCCTGTGCAATAGCTTTTTCTATTTGTTCTTTAGGTGTAAGTTCTGGTGTATTACTATACTTACTAGCTAAATCATAAGGATTGGTAATAAAATCAAATATAGGATCTTTTTCAAAATTTGTTACATCAGGATATGAATCAGAAAGTGTAGCCATTCTTCCCATTCTTGAAATTTCCCTATCTAACAAATCATTATATTCATCTATTTCTTTTTGAGTAGCGGCATTAGGTATAAGTTCATTTTTAATATGATTTACAATATCCTTAGCAATTTGTACAGGATCGGCTCCTTTATTCTTTTCAAATGCTTCTGAAACCCAATCTCCTTTTTTAAACTTAGGAATTAATTGTTCAATAGCAGGCATTTTTTCAAAGTCAGTTTCTTTTGTTTTTGGTTTCATACTATTAAAAACAGATTTACCCAAATCTAAGAATAAAGATCCTGTTGTTTTAAGCTTACCAAGTGTTGAACTTTCTCTAAGTTCTTTTGCTCTTTGAAGCATTTCTTCTTTTGTTAAAGCATCTGTTTCAGCTTCCAAAGTAGGATTAGCATCTTCAACTACTGCCATATATCCTAGTTGTAAAGCCGAAGGGTTATTACTTGCTCTTGCTTCATAATATTTAGCAGCTGCAATATGGGCACTACCATATCCTGCAGTTCCTAAAATTGCAGGTATAGCAATAGTTTTTTCTATACCTCTCCAAATAGATTTACCAACACCTCCAACTCCTCTAATACCTTTTCCACTTAATGTCTTAGCACGAGTTAAAAAGTTCTCCCAATATTTAGAACGGTTACCAGAACGTTCTGCTTGGCTATTTAATTCATCAGCTTCATTTTGTGTAATCACTTGTTGATCTGGAGCAGCTGGTTTAGGTTTCTTAGTGGCGTTTCTTTTTACTAAGTTTCCAGTTTTTTCTTGTACGTGTCTTATACCTAAAGTTTTTTCTATTGACTTTACAAGAGGGTTTCTTTGATTACTTTCTAATGACTGATTATAAAAGTCTAGTATCTCAGTGTTATTTGCAGGTTGTTTTCCAGTGGCTTCAACATACCCATCCACTATTTCTTGGAACTGTTGATTTTTATATTTTCCTTTATTTTTACCTGTAGTAACAATATCTTTTCCAACTTGACCATACTCATATAAAGTATTCCAACCAAAAATGCTTTTCATTTTATTTGGTTTAGCAAGACGATACTCTGAAGTGTATTTACCAGCAGTACCTTTTTTATATGCATACTTTCCAATACTTGCAACTAATCTAAATGGAGATTTTAAATCTCTACCTATAGATTTTAAGAATCCGTCCCACCAGTTAGGGTTGGTTGAACCAATGTACATCTTAATTTTCTCAGCACTCATTTGAAGTTCACTAGCTTTTCTAACGTCTTCACCAGTGACATATCCTCTTTTCTGTACACCAAGATCAATTTCTGAAGCTTGTTCACGAAGTCGATCAAGATATGCTTCAATAGATTGTATGTTTTCAGGATTAATTTCTTTCACCCAACTTTCATTAGCAGTTAAATTATCTCCTTTAAGATCTTGTAAATGAAGTTGTTGATAAAATTCTTTTGGAAGATCTGGATCACGTTCTTCAAACACTTTTAACTTTTCCATTTTCTTTGCAAGCTTCTTATCTTTCTTTGCAGCATTCTTAAGAATACTCATTTCATTTCTTGTAACAAAGTTTCCTCTATAATCTCTTCCAGCAAGTTCTAATATTTTTTCTGGTTGCTGATACTCTTCAGCCATTCTTAACAAAGCTTCCCCATCTGTAGCTTTTACATTTTTATATTCTCTTTCTGTTAAATGTATTATATTTTTTTTAATCTTGTTTGCTCTAATTACACTACGTCCTGCAAAAAGACCTGCTCCAACTAAAAGAGCACTAGGATGGTTTCTTATAAAATCTAAAAAGAAATTACTCCCATCAGCACCTGCTTTATCTTGACATCCTGCTATACACTGTTGATATGCAATTTGAAAGTTTTTATCATTTGGAGGAAATTTTTTTGCACATGCACTTACACAATCTGGATCTTTGTTTGTTCCTGGTTCTATTATTACATTGGGTGTCTTAGTACTATCTGTATTTGTGTTTTTACCTTTTCTAGGATCAACTTTTAAACCCAGTCTTATTTGTTCTGCTAAAACTGCAGAGTCTAGTTCATTTAGTCCTGCAAATGGATTGACTATAGAGTCTGAAGTATTTGTTCTTAAAGTATCAGCAACAGGAGGTTGAATTACAGGTGGTGGAGGTGGAGGTACGTTTTGTCTAGGGGCTGTCGTAACTACTTTAGGAGGAGGGGCTGATTGTTGTACAGTATTCTTTTGTGTATCAGGTTTCTGCCAGTAGTTTAAATCCATTTGTAATGGAACAAGAGTATCATTCACTGGTCTACCATCTCCAGGACCACCATTTAAAACGTTGTCTAAAACTTGTCTAGGAGATCCTGCTGGAACTCCTAATGCATTGTTTGAACTAACAAGCCAATCATTATCAGCTTCTTTATATTCATTATACCCTTTATAGTCTTGTGGATTAGGACGACCACCTAATGCTGCTCTATATAAAGGAGGAGTTCCTCCCATAGCCATCATTGTAGAATAAGGATCATAAGCATAACTATCTATAGAACCACCACCTGCGTAGTAGCTACCTGTACCAGCATCGTAGGTACCACTGTAAGATGATCTTGCCTTTCCTCCCATTCTTTGCATAGGCATGTCTGCAGATTCTTCTTGACCCATTGGTCCTTCCATCATTTGTTGTTGAGGAGCTCCTTGTTGCTGAGCACCCCCTCCTTGCATACCAGCTTGTACAGCTGCCATTGCTTTATCTTGAGGCATGCCCATCTGAATAAAGATTTGCATAACACCCTCTGGAGGTAATCCTTGGTTTACAAGATCTGCAGCAACCATATCCGGAGTAGCACCAGATTGTAAAGATTGTTGTATATAAGCCACAATCTTTTGCATCATAGCTTGTTGTTCGTTACCTCCACCTTGTTGGTATCTTTTTAATGTCCTTGCCATTTTTATTACTATTTACAATATAATTTAATCTTTTTTTGTTTAACTACAATGAAATACTTTAAACCATTTAAGTTTAAAATCTTTTAGGTTTAGGTAGAATACTACCTCCATGCTTCACTCTTTGCTGGTAGAAGTCTTTAAGTAAAGATCCACCATACTTTTTTGTATTAGCTCTGTGAAGACTTCTTTCTCCTAAATAAACATCAAGAGCATGTTGATTTTTTAAGAATTCTAAATCTTCTTTTTTTGTTGAAAACCCACTACCACTATTATTAACTGGATAAAAGTCTCCATTACTTTTTGTAAACCCTATAATACTTTGACTAGGTCCATAAACAACATGCATATTTGAAGGATCTATAAATCTATATTCTTTTTCAACAGGAAAATCATAACCATCTTGTAAAAAGTCAACACTACCATCTCTATTAGCTACTCTTGCTACTTCATGTTGGGATGGAACCTCCACTGAATTTTTTTCTATATTATCATAATGTGGTGTATATTTTGAAATTATGGAATCATATTCATCTTCAGACATCACTCCTTTTTTTTGAAGTTCGTTTTGTGCAGTGATATACATTTTTTCAGCATTCTTTATTTCAGCATGCTTCTTAAGATTGGGATCATTCTTATCAAATGTATATTCAATAGGAACTGCTTCATCTACACAAGGTATTCTATACCCATTCTCATCATAACATATTTTTTCTGCTTTGCCACCTACATTAAATCTAGGAGCACCACCATATCTAGCTATATCAGCTCCTATAGATTTTTGATTCATTACAACTTCATTATTAAGTCTTGCTAACTTCTCTGGATCATCACCAAGCATTTCAAATAACGAATTAATGCTATTATCACCTGATCTATAATTAGATTCTGTATCTTCATCATCATTCCCATGAAAATTTTTATAATGAGCATCCATGATTTTTTTCATTTCAGCTGGTGTATACTCTTTAGTAGGATCTATATTATACCTTCTTCTAAATTCAAGTAATCTAGAATTAATTTCCTCAGGACCACCATAGTAGTCAATACTTTCTAAATGTTTATTTACGTAAGGTGCAGAGTTTGGTGGTCCAATTTCAGCAATAACTTTTACTTCATCAGGAAAAAAAAGATTATCTATAACTTCTGTATAAGTTTTAGGTTGTATCATCTCATTTAACTTTTCTTTTTTAAGTTTTTGAGAATTTACTATTTTATCTATAATATCATTTTGATTAAAATAATTTTTATAATTACGCTCATTTAAACCATATTTACGAAGAAAATGACCAAATTCATGAACCTGTGTAGACGTATCTCTAGATTCAGGGTCGTTAGGATCTATGTAAACAGTTTCATCCTGAGGTGAATAATATGCAGTAGCATCCAGGGAATCTAATTTTTCTTTAGACGGAGTAGCTATTTTTATTTTATCTATTAAAGCAAGTCTTCTTTTTGCTTCTTTACTATGTCTAGAAACATTGGTTCTTCCTGCATACCAGTTTCTAAGAAAAGCTTTTGCATTAGCAGTACCTTGTTCAAAACTTTCGTCAACTGGAGTATTAGGACTCACTCCTAAGTTTAAATATATTTGTTTATCTGGATCATCTGATTTTCTAATAGGCATGCATTTTCCTAAAGTTACATCATAATATTCACCATCAGGACATTCTGTATTACCACCACCATAAAATCTAGGAACTCCCATACCTACATTATAGTATCCTTTATTAGATGCTACACCACCTTGTTTATAATATAGAGGTGAAGGCCTATTAACTCCAGACATATATCTACTTGCATCTAAATGCTCAGATCTACCTGGTTCTTCGGCAAATATTCTGTTATAATAACTAGGACCATATATTGCTGCTGATTGTTTAGATGGTTGGTATCCAGACTCAGGAGTCCAATTACCACCATAGAAACCATCTACTCCATGGTATATAGATTGATTACTAAATGTAGGATGGTTAGGTTTTTTCCATGTATCAAATCCATGACCATCTTTCATTCTAGTATAATCACCAGACTTCCAGAATCCCTGTACATCATAAGCCCCCTTATCCATTAGTATATTTCTACCACGTCTTTTAGATTCTTGAGCAACCCAGTTATCAAACTCTTTCTGTTCTTCTTCGGTTAATGGTGTATTAAATCTATCTGTATAAATCATTTCAGGATCCTGCTCTGGTAAGAAAGAAAATCCATTTTGAGCTTTTGCTAATCTAGCTGTTCCTCCACACTTATGACATGTCATAACATCTTCTCCACCTTCTACAGCTTTCCATGACCATCCACAATTAGAACATGTCACTGTTCTGCTAAGAAGTCCTCCACCATTTTTATAATTACCTGTAGTCTTTGTAACATTGGCCTCATCTTCCCATTTTTTCCATTGCTCTTTAGCTTGTTTTTTAGACAAGCCTTTGTAATTCTTAAAATAATCAAAAGATACATCTTTTAATTTTTCTATTTCTTCTGGTGTAACATTTCCTGATCCCAGAAGTTCTCTCCAATATAAGTCTTTAAGACGATTTTGACTATCAAAATTTTGCGGTCCTTGATAGCCTCCTTGGAAATAATCTGGATGTTCTGTACCAGCAGTGTTGTAAGATTGTAAAAAAGGTCCTTTAATTCTAGGATCTATTTCTCTACGCACAAATCTTTTAGCTTGTCTAAATGCTCTACCTTTATGTTCAGGATCTTGAAGCATGTAATACTTGTACATATCAGCAAGAACATTTGCTCTGTTTTGTTCTAGTGATTCGTTATTAGTTATGCTACGATTACTAAACTGTGGATCTATAATAAATCTATCTATGTTCCAATGTTTTTCTCCTTCTATAGGAACTTGAGTTGGATAGACAAATTCTGAATTATCTTGACTTCCAGTAGCTCCAGCATAATTCTGAATAAAGTTAATCTGTCTAGGATCTGTAGGAACTTGTGTATATCTTCTAATATCTCTATTACTTGTATAAGGAGTGACTGTTCTTTGTAATCTATATAAGCCTTCTTTACCAGGTTCATGTGTATATGTAACTTCCCCTTTAGTTTGATACTGATCTAATCCTCCACCATACCTGGCCATTGGAGTCTGTTGACCAGGAATAGCAGTGACATCATTAAACATTCTTAAGTATGTCTCAGGATCATTTTTAATACTGTTCATAAACTCAATTGTTTCTCCACGATTCTTGGAATCATTTAGTTTATCTAATAAAGGAAGACTGTTTGGATACTTTTCAGAAAACTCTTTACGAGCTTCTTTTATATCTCTACCTGGAGTGTATGTAGAATTTATTTGATTATTAAGATCAACTAAACTTTGAGCCTGTTCTCTTGTCAATGGTTGTGAAGGATCAAATCCAAAAGTATCAAATAGACTATTTCTTCTAGTATAAAATTCAGTTTTTTTACCTAAATATCTTGCATGCTTTCTTCCTTTTCTATCATCATTAAGAAGCATGTTTGTTCTAATTTCAGAAGCAGGTAAAACAGATTCTTTAACAATCTTACGCATGTCACGGTTTAAATGATTATATACCTTATGTCCAATCTCATGCTCAATAATAGATTGTAAATCACCATAGCCATCAGCTACCGGATAATCAGGATTATATCCTATTACATTTGTAAAGGGATTGTAATATCCCATAGCTCCACGCTGAAAAATATTCATATACCGTGGACCTCTTTCTTTAAACTTTAAATCATCTATATAACCAGAAACATTTGGATTGTTTATATTTTCAGGTCTTGAATTATAAAAGTCTAACATAGCCTTTTTTGATTTCTCAACTTCATTGCCTTCTCTAACTTCTCCTTTAATCTGATACTGAGTTAAACCACCATTTTGTTTCTTTTTCTTACTACTATCATAATAAGAACTAATGTCCCCTATGCCACCATATGCACTACCAGCTTCTCTTTCACTAAGTTGTTTTACAAAAGCATCCCTTTCTTCAGCTGTTGCAAATCCTTTATCTATACCTTCTCTTGTATTATAATCATGATAGCCCACCATATAAGGACCAGACATATTTACATTTGGAATATTTAGTTTAGGCATTGTTCTTTGTTGTATCTGCATTCCTACACCAGGTTCTCCCATAGGGATTTTAACAGCAGGTATAAATGGTCTTGGTTTTAATGTTGGTTCTGGTTTTAATTTTACTGGAACTTTTGGTTTATTATATAATAAAAAGCTTGTATCTGGATCACGATAATTATCCTGAAATATATTTAAAATTCCACTTGGTGAAACATTTAACTTATCTAATTTTTTTAAATATCCTAATCTAGTAGTAATTTCTTTATCTACATCGTTTTGATGTTCTAGAGCTTTTTTATATGTATACTTATCATAATTTTGTGAAGCTAATTTTGCAGCTTCTTCTTCATTTTTAGTAACTTTACTCCAAGATTGAGTACCTTTTAATTTTCCCAAATTAACTGCTTTATCTCTTTCTAATTTTTCTATAGCAATTTTAATCCAATCTTTGTCTACTTTTTGTGAAGTTGCTGGTTTTCCTTTTAGAAAAAATTGTAACTGTTTTGTATCTAAAGCTTTGTCTAAACCAGGAAATCCTTTTGGTGTTTTATAACTTCCTTCTTCTAACATAGCTTTAGCAAGATTATAGCCCATTAAACTATCTCGATAAGCTTTATATCTTGGATCTGATTTACTTTCTACAATTATAGGAGGAAGCGTTTTAACCTGCCCAGCTACTTGATATTGATCTAATGCACCACCAAATCTTTGTTCATATCTCTGTGTTATATTACCTACAGCTGGAACACCACTTAAATTTCTTTGACCAAGCTCTTTAGTAAAAGCATCACTCTCAGCTTGTGTCATAAACATTCTGTGTGTTTCTTGATTTAATTGTGGATCAAAGTATTCTACTCTGTAATGCCCTTGAGGTATTGGTTGTGTAACAACAGGTGTAGAATTTTGTTGTTGTACTGCAGGTGTTGTCTGAACTGGAGTAGGATATATATCAACATATGGACCCTCATTTGGAGTTTCTAGAAATTCAGTTGACATACCGTTTTGATCATAGTATGTACTTTGTTGATTTACTCTTTTTTTAGATGTAGGTGATATACCTTTTTCTAAAGCAAATTTTTGTATTTCTTTTTCTTTATTATGAATTGATTCTAATTCTTTACGAAGCTGACTTCTATGTACTGGTTTTTTATGCTTATAAGCTTTTCCTCCTTTTTTTATATACTCAGGAACCATTGTCTTAAGATACTCACTTGGCTTAGATGGAACACTATTTTTTTTACCTCTTGAATTAAATAATTCAATATACTGATTAGTTAGTTGATTCAAATGAATTGTATCACCTGTTGTAGGTTTTTGTAAACCAACTTGGGCTTTATCTAAATCTATATACTTTTTTTTTAAAGGATACTCATCTACATAACTAGCACCAGGAAAATTATAATCTTGTCCAGGATACATCATAGTAGACATACCATTACTAGCCTTAGCTAATACAGGGTATGGTACTCCTTGCATGGTTATATTCCCACCAGGTATTCTAGTGTTCTTACCTGGGTGAGCCCACTGACCTCTTGGATCAGTTATCATGTTTCCACCATCTTTAAACTTATTATAATTATTTTTTAATGCACTTTCATTATAATATTCATCTAACTCGTCACTTAATTGTGGTTCATAAAATTGATGAGCTTTATACTCCATTGCATTAGGATTATCATAAGGACTGTTTCCCATTATGTAATCAGGAAGATCATTAAACAACCATGTACCTCTAACATCAAAAGCTCCCTGTTTATCAAATTGCATTTTATGAGCAAGTTCAGATAGATATATACCTAAAGAAGCACCGGGATTATCTTTATATTTAGAGTCTATTCTAATATTATTTCCTGTACTATTATATGTACCAACAGCATCTTTATATATACCTGATGGTTTTTTAAAAAACACATTAGATGAACCATGCTTTTTAGTTATTTGCTCTAAAGCATATCTTCCATCATCATCTAAATTATCATATAAGTCTTTAAATCCTTTGTTTTTTTTAAATACAACAACTTCAGGAAGTGTGGTATGGCTTGAAACAAGTCTACCAGCATTATCAAAATATCCAATACCTCCATTAGCACTTGCCATATTTGGTCCATAGTTATAAAGATCTCTGTATTCTTCACTATCTTTATCATACATTTTTCCATCTATGTTAACCTGCCCTGCTTTTTGATATTTTACTAACCCACCTTTTTCAAACATATTAGGACCAGTCATTTTTCCTTTATAGAAATCTACCAATGGTCCACCATATTCATATGTAGATCCTCCAAACTTATTAGGAGTAAGTGTATTAAATGCTTTAGTCCCTGTATAAGGTGTTCCTTCAGGAATACTATTTGGAATTTTTTGATATAAGTTACCAAGTTTTTCTTTTATTTTTAAAATATCAGCAGGGTCTTCAGCTACTTTTAAAAGATCTTCATAATACTTAATACTACTTAAATTAATATTATTTTGATTATTAAACCCAGGCATTCTATCCCCAAAGACTTTAATATTAGGATCACTTATGCTAAAGTTTGCATCCATTGCTCCTGAAGGGTTTGCCCTCATCACTGATTTTGCTTGATTGCTTAATGGTTTTTGACTCTGTAAAAACTCAGGTCTAAATTCTTTACTGAATATATTATATGTATTAGGTCCTCTTGTTAATCTTTGTAAAGTTCTTTCTATTCCTAATTGATGATCAAAATCTGGGTGATCTTTTAATATTTCTAATGTTCTATTTGTAGCTTTTTCAACAGCTGCTTTAGTATCATACCCCATATCCATAAACCACTTTATCTGTTTGTCAAACTCACTTGTAAATATTTGTTCATTAACTAATTGTTCATTAGTAACAAAATCTAAACTTGTTAACTTCGGAGGTTTACCATACTGAGCTAATCCAATCATTCTATTAGTTTGAGGATTATTAGTAGGAGACCATCCACCAATACTAGGATCAGGTTGACCTTCTGTTCTTAAAATATCTCCAGCTTCTTTTCTTAATTTATCATTTCGTAATTTATCTCTATATTGTTGTTCAGTAATTTCAGGAGCATCAGGATCATCAATTTTATTAAATAGATTTTTTAATCTTGTTCTTTCTTGAATTTGTTCTTCTGTAGGATTATAATTAAATTCTAAATCTTCAGCAGGAATATTAGCGTTTTCTATTTCTGCCATTGCCTCAGCAAGCTCTTCTTCTGTCATAGCTAATGTACCAGCTTGTGTAGTAATAGGTTTTGCAGTGTATGGTGTATTTTGTTTTGATGCAAATACATTAATATCATTTCTTTTTGGAATACCTGTTATAGCTGTAATATCTTCTGCTACATTTCCAACATTCTGTGGTGACATTTTAAATCCACCATAGATATTAGCAACATCTCCAAGTAAACCAATACCACCCATTATGTTTTCAAAGGTTCCATTATTTGGATTAAAGTATTGATTATTATTTGGAACTCTTGCAAAGTCATAAAGTCTTGCACCACTTAAGAACTGACCTGTACCTGGTAACATATTTGCCATTGTAGTAGCTCCTATTGTACCGGCACCACCTGGTGCAGTCATATCATTAAAGTTTTTTACACCACTAAAAGAACCCATTGTTGTAGAAAACTGAGGAGTATGAATAAAAGATGCATCTCTTAATTCTGAAGGTGATGCAGTTTCTATTATTATAAGATCTCCTGTATCATAGTTATATTTGTATTTACTAGGATCAGATGCTGCAATCTCCCTATTACGCTGTCTTCTATATTCCTCTTGTTTGTCTGCCTCAGGACCAGATGTTGGTATAGTACTTGAACTAAAGTTAGCTTCATTAGCTCTCCTACCACTTTCATACATGCTTGCTTTAAGATCTCGTTCTTGCTGTGCTTTAATATCTAGATCAGTTTGTATTTGTTGTCTAATATTAGGAACACCCATTCCCACCATATCAGTGGTAGGAGTCATCACCATAGGACTCATATTCCATCCCTTGGTTTTAGTTTTAGCATTTATAGAAACATTAGGAAGGTTAACCGATTTTGCTATATCAGGTGTTAAGTAAACAGGTTTACCATCCCTACCATTAATTGCTGTTAATCCTTGAGCATATAAGTTTTTATATTCATCACTATATATAGATACACAATCACTATTAACTCTTACATGCCATGCAGGACAACCATCTGTAGTAGCACCACCTGGACCATATTTAGAAACCATTTGATTAGGATAGACATTAGGCAAAGAAATATCTCCACCATTTTTTCTATAGTTAACTAGGTTATTAAAAGAACCTGGTTTATTTCCAGAGATAGCTTCTCTTACAGAGGTTTTATATGCAGGGGCATTAGGGTTTCTCATTGCACTATACATTCCTCTTCTAAGATATTCATCAGAAAGATTTTGTGGAATAGTAGCATTGTCTTGTAAACCAAACTCATCTAATACAGATTGTCTAGCTATGGCCTGATTAACAAGTTGTTCATTAATCATGTTTTCATGTTCACCTGATCCTGGATTTCTATTGCTTCTGTTTAGATTATCAATCATCCATTGTGGTACATCTCTTCCATTAAAGCCAGCATGAAAAGTTTCATGTTCTACAACATTACCTTCATTATCATACTTGTTAAATAAAGAAGGATTAACATAAGTATTTCCAGATCTCCATGCATCAGCATAAGGAGAAGGGGTACCTGTTGAAAAATAACTACCTACACTAGGACTATTATCTGGACCAAAGTTAGACTTGTCTTGCATCACTGGAGTGAATGCTACATTATCTTGCCAATATGGTAATGCATCTTGATAGTCAGCAAATCTAGCATCAGGTGAATACACTGGAAGATTAGAAATAGTCTTCATTACTTTTTGCTGTATAGGAGAAAGAGTAACACTTTGGTTAGGACGAAATGAGTTTGCTACATAATCTGCCCATGGTGTTGGCTGACCACCACCTTGAAACTTCTGCATGTTCTTTTTAATAATAGCATCAAGATTTACTGGTTGCTTTGTACCTGTTGGTTTTTGAGGCATTCCGCCATAATTATACTTGTATCCTTTTTTCATTTTATCTATATGAGATTTGAAGTTTCTGATTGGACATTTTAAATAAAAGCTTAACATCACCGTTTAACTTACGTCTTAGAAACACTCTATTTACATAGTGTCTAAATTTCTTTCTCTCTAATGGAGACTTGCCGTAGTCTATATAATTTGGATTTATCCTAAACTTATATCCGTTTGCTTCTGTAACAAACATTGGGATGTAAGTAGGGGCTGGAAGATTCAAAGGATAGAATTCTTTTCTATCATTTGTCACATCCCAAAATTGGTTAAACCTATATTTGTTTTCTTCTTTAGCATATAGTATATCTATATAGTCAGTGTACACTACAGGATACTTTAGTAACTCTAATGGATTGTTCTTAGGTTTTATATTAAGTTGAAGTGTTCCTGAAATTTGTTCTGAATTATATATAATAGCTTCATCAAAGTTTCTATCTAGTATATGGAACTTATCTTGACAATCATTGTAATACTTATATGCCTCAAGCATGTATTCTATACTACGTGTTGTTGTAACATTTTGACCACTTGAAGAAACATATTCTATTTCCCATGGATAGTCTGCACCATAAAAATTACAATAGCTGTCACATCTTTCATTATGCTTCCATGTAGAAGAATCATTTACAGTCATGAAATGATTTTTTGTTGGCAACATAAATGTAGGAATCCAATCATGAAAACTTAACCAAGCTTTAAGTTTTGGATCATAGGATATAGTGAAGCTAGCGTCTTCAAAAGCTTGTGTATCTTTAAGACTATAATATGTTATAGTGTTTGTTTGATCTACAGTATAAAATAAATCAACACTAGCATCATACTGAAGTCCATCTATGATAGGTTTATAATCTTTTTTAGTAATATAGATTATTTCATTAGTGTTATCATATATAGTTTGAACACCCACCCCTATTAAAGGATTGTCAAAATAAGGGTAATCTGGAAAAACTTTTAATAGTTGTGAAGGAAGATATTTAGCAAGCCACCACTTCATACCACTATCTGAAATCTCACCTATACCTTCTCCACTATACTGAAATACTTTACCTTGATTTTGTGTCACCCAGAATACACCATACTTTGTACCCACTGTAGAATATCTATTTTGACAAGAAGCATATTCAAAAGGAACATCTGCATTTACAATCTGTTGTAGTTGATTATCCCCTGTAAATAAACCACCATCTCCCACTCTGATTTTTGTACCAGTGGCATCTAGCTTTAATTCTTCTACCCCCATGAACTTAAGTGGACTTTGACTCTTCATCATAAACAAAGCACCCGTCATGTTAATAGACTTAATTGCTGTAATATCAGAACCAAAGTCAGTGTAGTTATTAGTAAGGAACGACCTCCAGTTATCTTTCTTAGATTGATATTGGATAGGAAGAGAATACATCACACGTGTAGGACGGTATGTATAACACTCTTGAGAAGTAACTGGATTATAATCCCTTGGTAAAATATTTCCCCATGAAATACTACTACCAAATAACTTAGAAATACTTAAAGAGTAATCATACTTATAGTAGTTACCTTCTTGTATACTATCACTACTAAACATAGATTGAAGATCACTATATCCATATGGATCATAGTGACGTTTAGAAACCTCTTCTGTCCAGTCTCTATATGCTAAATTAATTTCACTCTCTACAAAGAAATCACGAACACCAGAATTAAATAAATAAAAGTATCCTCTTTGTATAAAGAATGTACGTTTTTCTAATCCATCTAAAGAATAATAGTTAGCTGCATTATTAATATACTCAGAGTGAAGCTCTTCCGTGTTTAGCCAAAATCTTGGATAGGGAACATTTATATATTTTGTATAATCAAACTCTGTTGTATCAGGTTCTCCCATCAACCAAGTATTAAAAAATAACATGGAGTTTTTTTCTGTATATCTATTTAGGTAAACATCCCCTCCAAAGTATACAGGAGAAGTATATTTAAATTCTTTTACAGGAGAGGTTGGTTCAATACAATAAGAAATAACCTGTTGTTTTATAGAATCTAATTGACCATACTGGGATGGTGAAGGAATTTTTATAGCTCCATAGTAAGATGAGATATTAGATTTAATGTTTCTATTTAACTCATAGTTAGATTTCTGCATTGTAAATCTACTGTCATCTTTGTTTATAGGATCTAAAATATCAGCTTGTGTTTGTACAGCTACAAAAGCATTACGGTTTGCGTTATTAATTTGATAATCTGTATTAAAACTTTGCACAGATTGATTTACATATCTAGAAGTCAAAATCTTTCTACGTCTATTTCCTTCTAAAACATCTGCAAACTGATTATAAAAACCATGAGAAATATACTGAGCACCATATTGTCTCTTTGGAATAAACCCATAAAGAATTGTAAATAGCTGCTGTTGTTGAGCTTTAAAAGTAAGAGGAGAAAGAAGAGTTACAATAATACCATTCAATCTAGTTATTGCTCTATTTTGTGCTTGTCTCCTCACTGCAGCAGCTGTTCTATTAACATCATATGCTGTTGTAACAGTGGCAGAAGCAGCACCTCCACCAGCTGAAGTAGTAGTTGTTGTTCTTCCTGTTACTAAATCTTGTCTATGTTTAGCAAGAACATCGGTTGTTAAAGGAATACCTTCTGTTCCTTGTATAATAAGACTAGCACCTGCACCAGCAAATGACCCTATTATTCTTGCAATCTGATTAAGACCTGCTAGTACACTAGAAATAATAGTTACACCATCTCCTGCAATTTTAGATCTAGGATGTTTATAAGGAGTGATAAATCTTCCATCTGCTACACCGTAATATTCTTTATAAATTCTTAGCTCATTAGCATCTAAGTATGGTTTACTAAACATTAATTCTGGACCATGAAAAGAAAAAATATCTTTTCTATACTGTGCTAATTTTGGTTTATTAGCCCTGCCGTTATTTCCTAATTGTTCTGCAGACGTAAGATAGTCATCAGGTCTTAAATCATTATATGGGTAGTTTTGGTAAAGCCCTGCATCTTCTGTTCCAGGAATAGTATACTCTCTTAAGTTATTGATTATTCCTTTAGATATAATAGTCTTGTTACCTTCACGAGATCCCCTAAGAATTTCATATCCAACTATACTTTCTATAGGATTACCGTTTTGATCTAATGGATGTGTAATATTATTAAACTGCACTCCTAATAGTGTAATTGTATTATCTATACTAGAATAAAGATTTAAAGCAGGATTAACTGTTTCATCTGGCATCTTGTGATGTCTAATAGGTTTACCACAAAGATCTCCCCATATTTCTGACATATCATCTGGATATTTTTCTACAGACTCCCAATACCCCATGTCTCCTGTCATTACAACTTCACCACCATCAGCAAGAGTGTACGAAAGAGTAGTTGTAGATTTAGCTGTATTATTTACCTGCCATTCCTTAACTCTTATACCATCAAGTGTTTCAAAAGCATCTTGTGTACCATTAGTTGCATTTTCTGTAGCAGTGCTTCTTCTTCCAGGTATATGATAACTATCAGATCTATCCCCTGTATTATAAACCCATCTTATAAAAAAAGAATACTGCTCATCTCTCATGTATGTAGCATTGTTCCCACCATCTACGTAATAACTGGCTGGATATTTTACAGCTACCCATTTGGTTACAATATTATTAGCTTGAAGCTGATAATTAAATCTAAACTTAGAATAAATACCTACACGTAAAAGATAGTCTCCCACTGTATACATTGCATCTGATTTTTCAATAGGCTCAGATCTAAACACTACATCGGCTATGTTTACATTTATAGCTTCACTATCTATTCTATCTATATAAATAGTTGAAATATTTGTAGAATAAAAACCAATTCTTTTTGCTGTGGTTTGTGCATTTACATTTGAAAGAAGTACAAGTTCAAACTCATCAAAATCTTTATCAATAGTTTCTATAATAGCTTCTAAAGAACTACTAGTGTTTTCATGAGTAAATAATCCTTGCACTTCAGATATGGCAAGGTAATCACTAACTCTCACTTGATTAACCGTGTATGCTACACACACTTGATAAGAACCATTAGCTAGTGTACCTGCTCCCCTACCCTTCTTTAATGTAACACAAGGGTATGTTATAAGAGAAGCTATGCGTAGTTCTTCACAATTAAGACTTGTAGTTTCTGTTTCTACAACACAATCATTTACAATCTTTTGCTTTTTTACATAAGGCACCTTATCAAGATCTAACACTCTAGTTGGATTCATCCCATCATCAAAATAAACAAGTCTTTGACAATCATATCTTTCACGAAAAGCCCCTGTTATAAGTTGTGATTTTTTAAAATTTAGACATGGTGCATTCACCACTTTTGTATATGTACAATTAAGTTCGTTAAATATTCCCACTTCAGAATCAATGTCATCTGTTGTAAAAACAACCCATTCATTATTAAGAATATATATTGCTCCTATTAAACTATATGGAAAATCTGCACAATGCAGATTAGAAGGTTCATTGCCAATTGTACCAACTTGACCATCATGAGAAACATTAGCAGCATTTCTAGCATGGGTATAGAAACCCTCCCCTATAAATGTTTCATTATAGTCTTTAGTCATTCCTTTTGTAAAGGAATTTGTTAAAGATGGACCAGCTGCACCAGATGGTCCATCTGATTGGCTATCATCATTTCTAGTATTATCCTTTGCCATGTGTGACTATAAGTTTCTTTTTTTCAATAAATTTATATACTTCTGTAGTGATGTGCCCACACAACCAAGCCTGAGCTTCTTCATCCACTACATTTCTATCTTCTGTTATTCTCACTGTAGCATGATATATTTCATGAGCTATAGTGTTATGGGTAAGATATCTAATGTCTACAATTAAAAAATAATTAGCATCATTTGTAGTAATAAGCAAACCTTCATTTTCTTCTTCATCATCGTCATCCTCAATAGTATGTTTTTTATATACCTTCTTTGATTCAGTTTTTATCTGATCAGTTATTATAATTGTTAGAGCACAACTATAAGTCGGAAGGTTTATTAACTTACTTATTTTCATTATCTAATTGGTCTTAACCATGTAATAAATTCCTGACCTTTAAACATATCATAATACTTAGCATACTGAGCTCTTCTGTTCATTTCCCAAAGTTCTTTCATTTCAGAGAAGTTAGGAGTGTTTACAACAGTGAGAGCATAGTTACGAGCAGCTCTAAGCCTACCTTCTATAAGTTGAATTTTTTGACCAACATCTTCACCATTCATATACAAGTTCTCTAAAAGACGTTGCTTTATAGCATATTCATAATACTCATTAAATGCAGGATGATCTGGTACTAATAATTCTCCTTCTTCACTTTCTAATGCTCCTTGGTATGATATAAAAAGTTTTGCCTCATCCATATTTGTATATACAAAACCATTTTTTATATATCCTGAAGGAGAGTTATTATCTAAAGCATCTGTCTTACCAGTGGAATTAGCAAGCCTAATAGTTTCAAACTGATCGTAGATTCTTACATCATTCACTCTTTTCTCAACCACTTGTACATGTATCTGCTCACCTGTTTTACATTCTACAGAGTATGTCTTTTCACAAGTACATGTAAGATCAGGAGATCCACATTGTGTACATTGTAAACTATCAAGAATAATGTTTTCAGTTTGTCTTCCCATCATACGAGGTTCAACCACTCTATACTTTCCACATAAAAATGCATAGTTTAAAACGTAAAAGTCATCAGGCAGTTTTCCTTTCTTATTGCAGATGTCTATAATCTTTTCTTTAGTACCATG
>Ga0181355_1000062_pt1 | contig 36420 bp, 5 predicted proteins | sample Fa13VDMM15DN_FD_130099 | JGI IMG/M metagenome (GOLD analysis project Ga0181355, IMG submission 130099) | Freshwater viral communities from Lake Michigan, USA - Fa13.VD.MM15.D.N | ecosystem: Environmental > Aquatic > Freshwater > Lake | place: USA: Michigan | collected 2013-09-23 | reverse complement strand
TGGTTTTGCTTTTGCAGTAACTCTACTCCACATTTTACCAAAATGAAACATTTGATTAGCACCTTTTCCAACATTTTCTTTATATGTTTGAGCTTCTATTTGAGGTTTAATAAGATTTAAAAACTCTTGTTTTTTTGTTTCACTAGGATTAGTTTCAGCTTGAATAACACCATAATCTTTAGATATTATTTTAACACCAGTTGTAGGTTGAGTAGCAATTGCAGTTTTAAGTTGATCTCTCCAATTAGTATCAGCCATATTAATAGTTGGTATACCTTTTCTTCTAGCCATTTCTACAGCTTGTCCTGTTCCTCCTTTAGGTCTTAAAGGATCAGCTGTTTCTTTAGCATAGAATAATACAAAGTCTACTGGAGTGTCAAGATTTTCACCAAATATTTGATTAGTATTTCTTGCCATTAACTTTTTAGCTCCGGGCTTTAATCTTTCTGGTGCAGGATGTATCTCTTCCATAACAGCCATCTCTCTCTCACCTATAGTACCTCTTACACCAAATAAATTTTTATTATTTGTACCTGCAGAAAAAGCTCTGTCAGCTCCTTCTTCATCTAAACCTACTTCATTTCCATATAATGCAGATAAAGCAGCTCCTGTTTTTAATCTTTCATTATACTGTTCTTCATTATATTCTTTATTTGCTGAAAATGTTTTACCAGTATTAAGAGTATAACCTAAAGTTTCTAAATAATTAGCAACTTTAGTCATGGTATCAAGAACTTCTTGTGGAGTTTCTCTAGATCCTATACCAGCATAAGTCATAGTAGGAGTAGCAGATTTACCTGGAAGTTTATTAAACTCTGGTTTACCTGGGTATTGAGTATTGACTAAATCATCTGATTTAATTTTTTGTTCATCAGATTGTCCAACAGGTATCATTTGCATACCAGTCATTAAGTCTACATCATCATAGTATATATCACCATCTGCATCAGGACCTTTATCTATCATATAGTATAAACCTGTACCTTCATTTAAAATCCATCTAAATGATTGAGGCATACCCTCTCTTTTACCAGTTTCAGAATTATAGAATTTTGCAAAGCTTGAATTAGATGTAAAGAATTCATTAGGTTTTCTACCAGAAGATTTCATTACATATGTTTTAAATGCAGCAACATCTTCTTCAAATATAACTCTACCACCATTTTTTAAATGTACTTTAGGTACAACATTTCCTCCAGGAAGATCAAATTCTTCAAGTTCTCCTTCTTCTAATATAAAGTCTTTAGCTTCTAAAGCTAAATCAGAATGTATATATCCTTCTGCTTCATTAGTATAATTTTTAAACCTAGTTTTATTAAGAATTATTTCAAATATATCATTAAGAGGATTAGATGTAATCATATCTTCTGTCATAAAGATTTTACCTCCTTTAGTCATAATGTTTTTATATTGTTTTGGATCAAGAGCTTTAACAAATCCTAATTTACTTACACCTACACCATGTTGGTAAAACATCATTAATGAAAACAAGTTAAATATTTCAGATATTCTATTGTTATCAGATGTATTTTTAACTTTTTTAACAGTACGGTCACCAAGCTTTTTTATATCTAGATAATAAGAAGAGGCAAGAATTCCTTGTGCTTCTTTTTTATTATTTAACTGAAGAACTTTGGCACCTTCCGTGTTAGGGGCTAGTGATAATTGTGCAAGAATAGGATATGTATCTTTAAGATTAAATGTTTTTGTGTCAAATTCATTAATTATTTCTAATACAGCTTGAGAATAACTATACTTAGTTTTACCCATTATATATTTATAATTAAAGCTTGCTGCTAATGCTCTTTCAGAAATATAACTTTCAAAAGCAGCATCTTCATTATTAAGTTCTATTATTTTTTTTTCAAAACTTTTATTCCCATCAAGAACTTCATCTGTAGTATTAAGTCTTAATGTTTCTATTGCAATTACATATCTATAATAACTTGACAATGTTTGAAATGGATCTTGTTTTAAAGTAAATGTATCTAATCCTAATTTAGCATAACTGTCATCAGCCTTACTTATGTTAATATATTTTTTATTTGCATATTCACTTTCAATTTGTTTAGTATTTATTACTATACCTTTCTTAGTAGCAATTGCAGAATAAGGAGATTGATCATTAACAGTTATTGGTAACTTTTTATATACTTCAGGATAATTAACTGTCTCACCTTTTTTGTTAACAAAATTTGACATGTTATTCTGAAAAATATAATTTATAACTGCATTATTAAATAAGTTAGTAAATCTCTCTTGACCTTCTACACCAACACCAAATTTATCATTAATCATTGCAGACCTTGTTGGATCTGTAAGAACATCCCCTATAAAACCTGTAATTTTACTATCTAATCTTAATGTAAATAAAGGTACTATTAGATCTAATATTAAATCATCTTGATTAAATGAAGCTAAAATAGAATCTTTAAGAAGTCTTCCTAAAAAATCTTGATCTATGCTGGATACTTTTTTAAGATTAGCATACATCTCTTGCCTTTTAATAACTTGTTGACTTGTAGTAAGTTTAGCTGTATCAGGTGAAAAGAGTTGTGATAAAGACTTCATACCAACAAACTGTTTTTCAAGTTCTAATACATTCATAAATATAGCCAAGGCTTGAATACTATCTGCATCTTTATTTTTAAAACCAGACTTAAGCATATCCATAGTAATAGTGTCACCTAAATAATCATCAGAGAGTACTTTAGTAGTAAACACATAATTTTGAGCACTAGATAAATTAGGACTATAATTATAAATTGTTTTTCCATTTGCAAGATCGTTAATAGTTTCAGCTATTGCTGCAATTGATAAAGGATCTAATTTTTTAATTTGTTTAAGAGTAAGTTCAGCAGTATAAGCTTCTGTTTTAGCAACAGGATTCTTTTTTATTGTAACACCATAAATTTTTTCTAATTCTGAATCTTCTTCTTGAGCAAGAGTTTCTTCTAGCTTTAATTTATTAACTTTATTTTCAATACTTACTAATTGCTCTGGAGTTATGTGATCTTTATCAAGTAATCTTTCAACAATACTTTTGGCAGATTTACTTTTTGGAGAACCCATACCTGTATTATTATGGGTAATATTATAAAAAGCACTATTTCTTAGTTTTTGATCAGCAAAATATTCTTTTACTAAAGGTTGATTTAATAAATAAAATATTTCTTCTTCATTAACTCCTGCTTGAATTAAATAACTAAATATATCCATTCCTTCTGGTACTAACTGTAGTACAAAAGGAAATGGATTTGTTGATCTATCTAAAATACCTTGAAGACCATGTGAAAGAACATCAGAAATTCTAGTTCCTTTTTGAGTTCTTTCATCTGATAAAGATATTACAGTCTCTCCAGCTTTATTTTTTGTTGTATTTTTTTTAAATCTCATAACTACAGGAAGATCAATTCCTCCTTCAATACTTTTACCAAGTCTTTTATTAAAAGAAGAAGCTTTATATGTTGAAGGCATTAATGCATTTTCCATTTTATATATTACATGTCCTTTAGTTAATTTAGCCATGATACCTAATGAAGGTTCTAGAGATAAATTAGCATCATGTACATATAAGTTATGAACTTGGTCAAGTGTTCTTGTTGGACTCATTACTGTTTTTCTGTTTCCAAGATCATCTGGAGCAGAAACATTTGATTCTTGACCAAGAGGATTATTATATTTATTATAACCTATTGCTCCTTCTTCAAGATCTTTTACATATTGTTCTACTAAATAAGTACCATTAGGTTTAGTTAAGTAAGCATAATTTTCTGGCAACATTAATATTTCAACTGCTGCATTCTTGTATTCATTCTGTAAAAATCTTTTTTGTTCTTTAATAAGTTTTGCAGAAGATAATTGATCTTTTGGAAGTTTACCTGCTTTCTCTAAAGCAACAGTTGCTTTAAGTACTTTAGCAAAATCTTTTATTCCTTCATTTACTACAGTACCATCTTTATTAATATTACTCATATTCATGAATAACTTATCACCATCATAATCAGATCCAGCTTTTGCTACAGTTTCTGTAGGTAATATAATACTATTACCAAATGCTGGATCTAAGAAATGCCATACTGTTGCTGCTTCAATAGTTGATGTAGCATCATTAGGAATCCTTGGACCAAACATAGTAAGAGCATCACGGTTTTTTTCAAACCATACTGGATCTTTAATTAATTCATTAAGTCTATCTATATTACCAATTATATTTCCTTCAAGATCTTTTCCATTAAGTAAGTCTATATAGTCTCCTTGTAAAGCTATTGCAACTTTCATTTCAGTACTTCTACCTCCTTTGTTTTTAATATAAAAAGGAAGAGTATTAGTACCAAGCCATTTTTTAATTTCTTTAGGATCTCTAAGTAGATTATATTCATTATCCCAAATACCATTTGTAAATGTAGATGGTGTTTGAGTTAAAGATTCTCCATTAGTTTTTTGTTTAATAAGACCTCTTTGAATAAAGCTCATTAATAACTTTTCAATACTATCAGCTTCTGGATGTATTGACAGATCCATTGCTAAACCTTTATCTTTAATTGTATTAATTAATTTAATAAGGTGTTTTGGAACATCTCTGTTAGACAACTCATTTCTTATAATTTCAACAAATTGAGTAAGGTCACCAATGTATCTACCATCTACTAATTCAAAACCAATTTCATTTAATAAAGATTCTTTTAAAATATTAGTATAATCTCTAACTGTTTTAGAATACTTATTAACTATTTCTTCATTCTTTTTATTTTTTAATTTTCCATTTTTAAATAAATTATCTAAAATAATTCCTCTAGTTTGAGTAGCAATAGGTAATTCTCCTTTAAACTTTTGATTTATAATTGTTACTTCTTTTAAATTAGCTAAGAAAATAGGATTAGGAGTAAACTGAAATTCATCTTTACCATTTTTATCAACTTTTGAATTAATACTTCTTGCTGTTTTATCTGCAAAAATATTATCAAGAGTACCATCTTTTGTTAAAGCAACATTTTTAGAACCAGATTCAAAAGTAATATATTGTATATTTTGCTTTAGCATCATTTTATGCAACTTATCAGCATCTGAACCTTCTATTGCATTTACACCAGGGATTAAAGGAATAACAGCAAACTTATGCATTGCTGTTGCTGGCAATAAATCATTTTTAATAAAGCCAAAGTAATGTAATTTATATACTGGAAAAAATTCTTTTACCATATTAGGATCAAGTTTTTCACCATTAATAATTTTTTGATACAAAGCTTCTTGAGCTAAAGAAAAACCTTTTCCACCAGTAGTAAGTAAAGTCCTATATGCATCAAAAGTCATATAAGCCATACCATCACCTTCTTTCATTCCATTATAAGCTTTTTTATCATCTTTAATAAATGATTCTATTTGAGCTTTACTATATCCTGCTTCAGCATATTCTTCTTCCCATGATTCAATCATGTCAGGTAAATAAATACTATCTCTTATAGCATCTTGAATAACTGCAGTATTAATAGTTTCAGAATGTATATAATTATCATACTTTATTCCTGTTTGTTTTTCTAATATAGAGGCATAAGTTGGGAAGCTAGTTTTAGTTGCTTTATTTAGTACATTATTAACAAAAGATGATGTGCTTTTATCTGCTAAAAACCCTGTACCATCTGATGTAGAACCTGGAATACGTTTACTCCATGCTTCTTTATCATGGTCCCATTGAGCAAAGTCACCAAATAAAAGCATACTTGTTTCATACTTATGAATGAAATCATTATATAAATAACCTTTTAATATATTATTTGTAAGATCACTATTGGCTCTTAGTTCTTTTAACTTTGCATCTGTTATAGTATCTGCTCTAAATCCAACTTTTTCATATACTGATTTAGATATAAAGTTCATTTTAGATAAGTAAAGTTTATTAAACTCTTTTGTTTTTTCTTCAAAATAAGATTGTATATTAGCTACTATTTCATTTCTAAGTGGATTATCTTTTAAATAGTCAATTAAATCTACATCAATTTGTTTTTCAGCTAGTTTATATAATTCTTTTTTTACATTAGGAAGAAGCATAGAATCAAATGCTGAAAAAACTTCTCCAGCATAAACTTTTTTTCCATTTACTATATCTACAACTCTATTGTATCCTTTAATAGTTAAATATTTTTCTCTTTGAGGACCTCTAAACTTTTTAATTCTATCAAACTCACCTTGGATATAACTAAAAAAATTATTTCCAATAGCATACATCTCACCTTTCTTACCATCATTAAAAAAGCTCATGTCAACATATAGGTTTGGATCTTTTCCTGCAAGCATTTTCCCTACAGTTTTACCTTTAATTCCACCTACTACTTTAATACCATAAGACATTTTCTTTTCAGATGTTCTAGGTAATTCTGCTACTCCTCCTAAGATCATAGTATGAAATTCCTGAAGTGCTTTAGATAATGGATCAAGTTCAGTTGTGGTATTTCCCTCTGACTCACTTTCTTCTACAGTTCTACCATCTTCTTTTTTTACTTGTCTTTTAGTTACTACAGTTGTTCCATCAACAACTTGAAACAAAACACTTTTACCTGGTATTTTATTACCATAGATTGATGGATCTGTAGATACTAAATTAAATAAGCTATTAATAATAGATGAGCGAAGTGTGTGGCTATTAATTCTTGGATCAAGGAAAGCCATATAATTATAATCTGGATCTTCCCATAACTGTTTAATATTAGTTACTGAGTTTAATGCATGAACATAAGAAGCAATTGAACTCCAGTTCATATCTTGATAAGCAGTATTACCATTAGCTCTAATTACAGCAGTAGTTGCAGAATCAAAACCAAATTTAGTTTGAAGTTCAGCAAGTCTTTTTAATTGAGTTAACTCTTTAATATTTCCTATAAACTTAGTTTCATCTAATACTCCAACAGGTATTATTTCTTTTAAAACTTCAATAGGATTTTCTTTAAATAATTTTAAGTACTGTAACTTAGTTTTTGTTAATTCACTAGATTTAGGATCTTTTTTAAATACAGTTTCAATTTCTTCAAATCCTTTTAAGATATCAAAAATATATTGAAGACCATAAAAGTCTGGTTCTAATGCTAAAGCATTTTTAATATTGTCATTATAATCCATGTCAATACCAATAACTCTTGCAAACTCTAATGACTTATCTATATTAAGTTCACCTTTAAACTGAAAATCTTTTACAATTGCAGATAGTTTTAAACTAGATATATTAGTATCTAATTTTTCTACATATTCAGTTGCTGGAGAACTTTTAATTTTAGCAGACCATCTATTAATAGTATTATCTATTGATAAAGAAGATTCTTTAACTTGAAAATTATAACCACCAAGTTCAGCATCAAGAAATGCAACTAATTGCATATATGTAGCTTTTGGTTTATTACCAAAGTCATGAAAAAATTGTCTACTTATTGAATATTCAAACCTATTAGTAATACCTTGTGGATCTGGAAACTTTGTTTCATATAGCTGTTTTAATTCTGGAAACTGTTCTGCAGCTTCTTTTAGTTTTTTATAAGCTAAGTTTCTATCTCTTACTCCACCAATTGTTTTAGCTAGAATAGTAAATATTTTTGTAAAATCTGCACGCTCTTTGTCACCAAATCTATTAGTAGGTGTTGTACCATCTTTATTTACTTTAAATAAAGTTTTAATTAAGAAGAGTGTTTCTTTACTCATCATTTGCTGTAAAGAAAGTTTTCCAACTAATGCATCATTATTTAATTCTCCACTTGTTAAAATATCTTCTTCTGCTATAGGCTCTCCATTTTCATCTTTAAGTTCTTCAACAACAATATCAGTTTTAGCTCTAGCTAATTCATAATCAGAATTTTCCATATGGTATTTTACAACACCACTTTTTTCATTACCCCAATTTTTAATTATTAATTCTAAAAGTCTAATATTATCTCTAACTAATTCTTGACTATCTGAAAGTATAACATTTTGTATTTTAGGATTAACTCTTAAAGGTCCTGTATATTTTAAAGATTTTCCATCAATATAATTCTTAAGTTGAGTTTCAGCATCTTCTATACTTGATACAATAACAATATCAACTAATCTACCAGATTTATTAATAGTCTTATGTTTATAAAAGTCACCTGTAATCTTTATAGTATCTTGATAGTCTTCTCCTTTAACTCTTTCTCCTTTTTTAAGTGAAGGTAATAAGTTATCAAAGTTTTTTATTTGAGATGTTAAAAATACATATTTGTTTTCACCTCCTGTATGTTGAATAATAGCAGCTGCATTACTTGCAATGTCTTTAACAGTATTAAAACTATTAAAATCAATATCTATTTCTGTTTGTTCAAGTTTTTCTTTTTCTGTTTCTAAATTTTCTTTAAAACTTTCAAGAGCATCTTTATACATTCCTGCCCTTTTTTCAGGACTTGTAAGCATTACAATAGATGCTGATTTTAAACTTACAGTTTTTGATTCTAACTCAGCATTTCTTTTTCTTCTTTTAAATTGCTCATCAAGCTGTTCTGCAAATTTATCATCTATAGCTTGTGAAGTAGTATTAGAATCAGTTGGACTTAACGCATCTTCTGTAGGATTATCAACTTGTCTTATTCCTCTATCAAGCTCATACAACATTACATTCTCTATCAGAGGTGTATAGTCATTAAAGTTACCTATAAATAGTTTGTTAAATAACATACTAGCCATTGGAGAATTTAAACTATCAATCTCTATTTCTTCTTTATTAAATTTAGAAAGATTCTTGCCAAATAATTGTTTTAAAAATTCAATTATTTTTCTAAATAAACTATTTCTTTTAGGAGCATTTTCTTTTGCTTTACCAGTTTTTACATAGTTTCTAAAGTCTTCTGCTAGCATTTCTTCTAACTGCTTAGGTTTCATTTTAGAATAAGGCTGATTACCTTTAGCATCTGTATACTCTTTTAATTCTGTATACAAAGCTATCTTCTCAGGTTTAGTTAAAAACAACTGAGAAAATACATGCCATGATTCATGATATGCAGTTAGGTTTTGAAAGTATGTACCATTAGCTTTGTTTACTTTTATACTAGCCATTGTTCCATCAGGATCAGCTATTCTACTTGCATTAACAATAAATGTTGCAAATACATCTGAGTTAACTAAATTAACTGCATGAGGAAATTTAATTAAATTTCTAAGTGGTGCAATTGCATCACTGTTCCACCATTCTTCAGCCTCTTCTACTTGCTTAGGACTAATAAATTCTTTTTTAAAACCTTTTCTATCTAAGTCACTAGTATCTTGTTCACTAATTTTAGATTTTTTATCAAAAAGTTTAGAAACTGGAGATTCAGAATTACTTGGATCTGGAACATTAATAGGAGCTACAATATTTACAATTTCAGCTTTAGTATTTTCTTTTGATTTTGGAGTAGTTACAACTTTTGGAGTTTCAGCATAATCAGTTTCAGCTACATTTCCTACAAGCACATTTCCTAAATATACTTCAACTACATCTACATAACCTGCTTCATTTAATGGATTAAGTTTAAGAGTTACTGATTTATTTTTGTCAGCTTTAGTAAGTACTCTTTCAGTCTTGTTATAAAATTTAATTGCAGGAGTTAACTTATTTTCTGGATTAAATATATCCCAAGTATCTACATTATAATCTTGATTTATTACACCTGTAATTTCTTCTCCTGCTTTTAGTCTTTCAACTATAGCATCCTTAGCATCTTTTATAGGAGTATTTTTTTTACCAGCAGGTGGTGTAGTAAAATTAACTACATAATTATAAAAACCAGGATCTGCATCAATAATATGTATGTCTCCATTAAATGTAGTTAAAAGATCTAAATAACTTGCATCTTCAAAACTTTCTGTAGTTGCATTATATTTTAAATATGATTGGCTTTTAATACTTTTACTATCATATGATACAAATACTCCACCACCTTTTTTCCGGTATCCTTTTGTGGTTAGCATATTAATAATCTTAGTTTGATCAGCAAGAATATTTTCAGGAGTTTTCTTTTCTAAAGTTGATTTTGTTAAATTAATAGAAGATTCTTTCTGAGTAGTAAATTCTTTTTCTGTTCCTACTTGAGGATATATATTAAAAAAAATAGTTCCTTTTGTAGTATTATAAATAATCTGATGTTGTCTAGCTGATTTACCTATTGCTTCAGGTATAAATTGATCTACAAAAAACTTTTTAGCTTCAATATCTATTTTAGGATTTGTAAGTACTTGAGCAATTTGAGTTGCAATATCATTTGTTATTATTGATCTATCTAGTCCAAATTGATTATCATTTATAGTTATAGTAGAATTACCCACTTTTACATACTTTGTTGATTTTAAAGCATTTTTAATTGTAGAATAAACATTTGTTGTCATTCCAGGAAACTTAATTAAATCTTTAAGTAAAATATCTGTTGAACTTAAGTCACTTGATACACCATTTGAAATACCTGTTATTGGTAACAAAGGAACAACTAATGCTTTTAATGCTTTTTCTTGTAGATCATAAAGCTTTTCCATTTCTTTTTTCTGATTGTCTTCAATCATTTTAAGATATGCATAAGGATCACCATCTAATTCTTTATTGTATGTTAGTCTAGCAATAGTTTTAGGAGAAAGTACTTGGTTATCTTTATTATACATATCCTTTACTGTATAACTATCACCTTCTTTTCTTACCACTCTCATAAACTGGTATACAATTTTACCTTTGTCAGCTTCAACTATACTTCCTTCATTATCAAAATGAAGTATTTTTCCAAATTCATTAGTAACAACTAATATTACCCTTTGATCTACTTGAGCAATTTCATCAGATACATTTGCATTTTTTTTTCTAATAGATCTAGATAGAATAAGTTGCTCTTGTGTTTCAGAATCAAGAGCTGCATAATTTTTACCTACTGCAAAATAGTCAAGATTTACTGCTTTGAAATATAATTTTTCACCCATATACTGAACACCTTCAGTAGGTTCAACTAAACCTTGAGCTATAGCAATATTAGATAATGCATTAACAATATGTATCTTATCTGGATTAATTGACTCTACTTGAATTGCACCAGATGTTTTTTTATTTGGATTAAAATTAAGAAAGTTTTGTAAACTCCCACTAAAAACACTAAAAGTTTGAAACCTTTCTGATGGAGTAATTTCTACTGTCTCATTTATTGGAATTAAAATAGTATTATTTAGTTCTTCATTGTTTTGTTTAATCTCATCTTTTTTTTCTTCAGTATTTAATTTAGGACTAAAGTCTTTAATAATAGTAGTAATTCCATCCTTTGCAGTAAAGACATCTTTTAAAGCATCTAATGCATCTAACCCAGCTTTTAAAGATGGAAAATAAGCATTCTTTGCATCTATAATTAATCTAGGAACAGATTGTAAATATTTAGCAGCAACTTCAGGAGATGTAGCTTCAGAAAAATCTTTAAATAATTTTTCTAAATATTTTGTATGATCAAATTGTTGATCTTTAGGAGCATTTTTTAAGGAAACTATTATATCTTGATATAATAAACCAATAATCTCAGGAGAATTAATTGCACATGTAATCATTATATACAGTTTTTTGCGTTTTCTATAAGTTCTTTTCTAATTTGAGCAGGAGTTTTTGTAAGTGCATCTGTATACATTTTACTTTTTGTTGTAGGATCTTTAATAAAAGATTCTATATTCTCTTGACTTTCTTTAGTAATTTTAATCTCAGAAGCTGTAGGTACATATGCTTCATCTTCTACATTCCCTTCCATTATTTGTTCTTTAGTAAGATAATCTTTAGCAATAGTTTCTTTTCTAACTGTTTTCTTAATACCTTCTTCATTAACAAGAGATATTGTTCCATTCTTATTAAGTGCATTAACAGTGTATGTAAAATTATCATTTTTATTGTACAATACATCACCAATTGCAAGTATATTTTCATTAACATTACCTAAATCAAATTCTTCAAGAGTACCTTCCTCTTCTTCTTTAGAAATGTCTTCATCAAGAATAGGATATATTTTAACAATAGATGTTTTTAAATTATTAAGTGTTTCCAATCTCTTGTTTAAAAAGTCTATTTTAAATGTTGTATTATTAGAATAAGTTAATACTTTTTCTAAAGCAGCAATTTCATTTTCAAGTATAATAATTGTAGCTTCTGGTTGTCCATTATCTAAAGTGTCTTGAACACTTAATAGTAAATCTAAATACTTATTAGTTTCAGAAGAAGCTACTGCTTTCATTTGTAAGTCTTTTATATCATTTTGATATTTTTCTAACTTAGAAGCTTCAGCATCTGTTTTACTCATTACTTTTAAATACTGAATTCTTTTAACAGACTCATGTATTAATAAAGATACTTCATCTCTATTAAGATTTAAAGTTTTAACAGGTGCATATTCAGCATCTGTTAAAATTCCTGATAAATTTAAAACTTCAGTAGCAATTAACTGACCAATTGTAGGTGCAGTTGTTTTACCAGCAAACAAATTTTTGTGAATATCAAACCTTTCACTAAAAATAGCATCTTCTAATTGTTCTTGAATAAAATCACTGTTTTCACTTAAGTCAATACCATCAAATGAAAATTTATATTTAATGTCACCAAGCTTTTTTGTAAGTGTTTCAAGAGCAGTTGAATTTTTTAAAGCAAAAACAGTATTTAAATCAACAAGTTTTTTAATTTCTTGACTAACAATAGTTTTAGCTAAATCTGATTTTTTACTAGCAAGCAATGCTTTTACTTCATTAGAGATTTCAATGTTGTTTACTTTATTTATTTCTATAAAATTATTTATATTTTTTTCAATTGCATTAAGAGCATTTACATTTACTGTAGTATTTTCAGCAGTACGTGCATTTAACTGACTTATATAGTCATCCATTTGTTTTTTAACAATATTATCAAGACCTGGAATAAATTTAATTGCTCCTTGAGGAAATAATATATCTAACTTGTCTTGAATAGGAGTTCTATATAAAGGAATAAACCATTTAGAAGAAGCTACATTGGTTTTAGTAAATTCTAATTTATCTACTTTATTTCTTATATAGTTACCTTCAGCATCTTTTTTATATGTAAGATTTTCAAATACACTCTTTGCTGTTGGTGATTTTATAGAAGTAACTTTATTAGTAACAGGATCAGAAGTTCTTTCAATTGGTAAAAGCATAATACCAACTACTGGAGCATCTATCATTTTTTCTAACATAGTAGCATATGCACCTTGTTGCATTGTATACTCTTCTCTTTTAGAATAAGATATATCATCTGTATCTTTTTTAATTTTATTAAAATCTCTCCATTTACTTGCTGTACCTGTTTTAATATCAATAATCTCTATTCCTTTTTCTGTAGCTACAAGTAAATCTATTTCTCCTGCTACTCTATCTTGACCATTACTTTTTGTAATATTAGAATCATATACTACTAAGTCTCTACCAATAAGATACATTCTTCCTTCATCTACTTCTTTCTTTATTTGATCTAAAAATTCAAATAAATTTTTGTAAGCTTCAGGAGTAATTTTAGTTTTATCAAATGCTACTTTTTTACCAGACTCTAAATAATCTTTAGCCTCATCTGCAAAATTACCAGCAATTCTACCATCTTCAAAACTTTTTTCTGATATCATATCCATTATGATATCAAAAGTTGTATTAACATTGATAGACTCTGTAGAAACAGTTGTAGTAGTACTTCCTAAAGCAGCTAGTTTTGCATCATATCTATCATTAATTTCTTTTTCTGCTTTTATTCCAAAAGCTTTGTCTTTTGCTTTACTTTCTAAAAATTCTATATCAGTTCTTTTAAGAACTCTACCTAATTCTTCTTCTCTTTTTCTTTCTATATCAGTAATAGCTTTAAATAAAGCAGGGTATCTTGTGACAACACTACCACTTGTTGTAGGTTCTTTAGGATTTTCTAAAAAGAAAATAGCTACTCTTTTTAATTCTTTTAAGTCTGAATCTGTAATTGTAGATTTTTCTTTTTTTATACTAGCTTCAGCTCCTAAAGATGCAAGTATAGGATATAAAGCAGTTCTTTCATTAATTAAATTTTGAACTTTGTTTTCTTCACCTGATTTTTCAAACTTTATAATTTTCTTATTTATATCAGCTATGTGATCAGATATTTTTTGTTGTTCTTTTTCAAGATTTATTTGTTCAACAGATTTACCTTCTAAAGACTTTAACTCAGATTCTATTTCTTTTAATAATATGTCATTTATTCCTGGTACACTGTCAGGAGAAACATTAATAGTATCTGATAATTCAGATATAAATGAAGCAATAGAACTAGAATTTAAACCTTTAGCACCAATAGTTGAATTAAATATTTCTTCTATTTTCTTTTTACCTGTATAGTTATAATTGTCTGGAAGAACTTCTTGAATTACATTAGTAGTTCTCCTATGTATTTCTTTGTTAATTCTATATGCTTTCTGACCTTTCTTTAATTTTGTAACTGCATCATCTTCAGTTAACAAAACTCCAGGTTCTACACCTTTTTGAAGTTCAAGTAATTTCTGAATCTTAGTAATACTTTCCTGAATCTTAGGAGAAAAATTAGCAAACTGTCTTTGTTCAATTACACTGTTAAGACTTTTTAAACTAGTATTTAAAATTCTAATATCATCCTCATTTTCTGATTTTGTTTTTGGATCTTTTGTAGTTAAATTTTCTTCTTCAAGTGTAGCTATCTCATTATTTAATTTATCTCTGTAGTTAATTAAAGTTGGTATGTCTTGATCTTTTGTAGAAATATTAACATTATTAAGATCAAATACAAAGTCTTTTTTATTAATGTCTTCTTCATGCTCCTTATTATAAGTATCAAAATACTTTTTATTTTTAGGAAGAGAATACCATTCTATAAATTTTTGATTATCAAGATCTGGATTATTATCTAATTCCTCTATTTCTTTTGGAGTTAGTGTTTCATAATAGTCAGCAAGATACTCATCATAAAGCATTATTCTAAAGTCTAATAAACCAGCAACATTTAAGTCACTTTTTTGAGTAATTTTTTGAGAAGGTGTAGTTGTATCTATAGAAGCTTTATCTTTATTGTAAGCATCAAGAACATCATTTTTTAATTTTTTATACCTAGCTTCAATTTCTTTAACTTTTTCTTTATTAGGTTCTTGTTTAAAAGTAAACTTAGTTGCTCCTGTAAATTCAAGAGTTACTTTATTCATATCTACAAGAGCTCCTTCTAAATTATTTTCCCGTAACTCATCATTTTTATCTTTAAAATATACTATAGGTGTAACTGGACTATTTGATTTATAAATAAGCTCAACATATTCTTCTGGTTTTAACTCTTCATATATCTCATCAATGGTTAAAGTTTTACTTTTACCTTTAGGTAAGATCTTATCTCCATCTACTCTTACAGAATCTTTAGGTAATGCATCAATATCTTTTTTCATTTTTGCATCTAACTCTTCTAATTGCTTTTGATAATTTTCTTTTATAAGTTGAGGATTTGTAGAAGAAGCACCTGGAGCATTTATTTGTTTAATTAATGATCTAGCTTTAGCAACCAATTCATTGTATCTATCTTCAATTTCTACAAGAGCTTTTTGATATTCTTTCCAAGCTGTAGTTTTTTCAACAGATCTTACATTTTCATCTGGTGCATTTTTAAGTTCTATACTTAATGCATCTAACTTAGCATTAATAAGAATATTTACTATTACTTTAATTTCTGCAAGATCTTTTGCTATTTCTGGATCTTGTAAAGATTTTTTTAATTCTGTAGAAAGTTCATTAATCTTAGTTTTTTGAGCTGGAGTAAGAGAGTCTAAAGCAAGTTTATAATCTTCTACTGTAAATATTTTTCTTTCAATAAGATTATTAAACACTAAAGCTAGTTCATCTTCATCAGTACTAAGTTGCATAATAGCTGCTTGATCTTTTAATACAGTAATTTCTGTAGTAATAGCTTTAGCTGTTCCTGCATTTTTATTTTGTAGATCTTCTTCCTCTAATTCTTCTATTGTTTTACCAGTCTCAATCTTAAGTTCTCTTTTAAACTCTTCAGTACGTTTTCTGATTTGCTCTTTCTTTTTCTGCTTCAGTTCATTAATTCTATCTTGTAACTCTTCAGTACTGGTTTCTCCTACTGAATCATCTTTTAAATCTTGAAGTTGTTGTAATTTTTTATAATATCTATTATATGCTTGAGTACCTTCAGGAATTACTAAACCATTAATATCATCAAAAAATTCAGTTGGTGGAATTCCTTTTGTTTTAAATAAAGCAAAATCTGTAGCTGATATATATATACCCTCATCAGCTAAACTATTTAATAAAGCATTATCTTCAATTTTAGAAAGTTGTTGTTTTACAACATTTTCATAATATTTTCTTTTTTGAAGATATAACTTTTGCATCCATTCATAATTCTTATTATATATGTCTACATATCCTTGAGGATCATTTAATAAGTTAATTGAACTTACTAATTTTTTAGATTCATCACCTAATTTATAAAAGTCTAATACTAAGTTAAAAGATTGATCTAATTTATTATTAAACACAGCTCCATTAGTTGTATCTCCAATAGTTTTAATTAGTGTATTATATTTTTCTTTAAGATCTTTTAATAAAGCAATTTCATTTTTTTCAGTTACTTCTCCAAAGTACTCATCTAAAACATCATCAACTTCTTTATCAGTAATTTTAGCATCTTTACCTTTTGTTTTTTCTAAAAGAGCTTTAGCATTAGGAGCATATCTTGCTCTATGAAAATAATAATCAAAAGCAGCATGTGCTTTTTTATATTCTTTTAAAGCAGCAAGTTTTATTCCTTTTTCTTTTACTAATTGTTTAGATTCAGAATCTGTCATTTTAGACAAACTTGTAATTTCAGTTTGTAAAAAATTTATTTCTTGACCCATTTGGTCAACATTCATAATAATATCTGAATCTCTTTTACTTAAATTTTCTAATGGTCTTTGTTCATAATGTTTTTGTACTATGTTAATCATTCTTTTTTGTACATCATCATAAGTTTCTGTATAGAATACAGCATTTCTTACACCCATATTCCAAGCTTTATGCATCATAAAAGCATCTTCATAATCAAAATCACTTTTATTATATTGCTCTAAATTTACAGGATTAGGATATTTTGCACTGAAGTAATCATATCTTTTTTGAATTTGTTTACTTTTATCAATAACAGATCTTAGTCTATCTTTATATTTTGCTGCTTCTTCTTTAGGTACTGTTTTAAAAGCATCAAGAAATTCAGCATCAGTCATTTCTAAATAAGACTCAAAACTTTCCATAAAAGGAGTAAAAGCTTTTTTCTCTAAAAGAGAAGTCATATGATTAATTAAATTTTCTGATTCAACATCCATTATTTCCTTTTTGTTACCTTGTCCCATTATAATTGATGCTGTTTCTTCAGCACCTAATGTCATAAGATCACTATTCATAAACTGTTCTGGACCAAAAGAATTTAAATGGTTAACCATTCCTGTTGTTAAAGCTTCTTTATTTTTTTTATATTCAGCATATTCTGAAGGTCTAAATATTTTATTGCTTCCATTATATAAAAATTTAGCAGACATATTTAAACCACCACCTAAAACTCCCATAAAAAATCCTGAACCAAATGTTTCTAATCCTTGAGCAGTAAATTGATTACCTACTTCTTTGCCATAATAACTAAGAGGTGTTGACTCTATGCCAAAAAGAGCTCTTGAATACAATTGACTTTTAACTGCATTTGAGTCATAGGTTTCTAAGTAATAATTTTCATTTGCTTTTGAAATTACTTCTTGAGCACTTTCTTGAAATCCTTCTGCAAAATTAGATTTTACATATCCTACTGTTTTTGTTACTGTTTTAGCAAAAGGATCTGTTTTAATTCCTTTTAAATAACCTTTAAAGTTATTTCTAATAAGTTGAAATTCTTTTGCAGTATTATTAAATACAATTTTTCCATATGTACCAAAACCTTTTTCCCCACCTATAACAGCAAAATCTTTTAAACTTTGTCCAAAAACACCTGTTGATGAAAGTCTTGGATTAAGTATATTATCAAATACCATCTTATTAGTAATATATATCAAGCCTGCATTAAAAACAGCTGTTTCAAAACCTGCATGTTTTCCTTGTTCTTGAAATTTATATTGCTCATCTAATGAAGGAGGCTTACCATTTTTTTCAAAATAATTAGCATATAACTTATCTGCTACAGTATTTTCTACCATACCACCTTCAAGTCTAGCTTCAGATAAAGCCATGTTTATATTTCTAAAATCTCTATATAAAGCACCTGCTGTTTGTGAAAAAGTTGCAGAATTTTTTGCTAATCCAGTAAAACTATCAACTGCTTTATATGTATTGTAATACATATCAGTAACATTGCTTAATGGATTTAATACTCTTCCTACACCTGATTGAATTATGTTTTGAAACTTACTAGCTTTAGTAGTTTCATGCAGTAATCTTACTTTATTTATATCATTAAAATCATCTAAACCTTGTGTTAATACTTTAGCTCCGTCAATAGCAGAATCAGTTGCTTTAAATACTCCTTTTCCAGTTTTAGAAAAATTTTGTATTGTTCTTCCTGCAGTTGTACTTTTTGAAAAAGCTCCCATTGCAGAACCTACTAAGTTTTCACCTAAAGCACCAACCATTATACCAGCTGTGTAACCAAAGTTTAAAACTAAATTGTTCATAAAACCACCAACACCAGATCTAGAAGAATTACCCATTGCAGAATTTCTTGCATACTGTCTAGCTTCACCAGGATTTTGACCAAAAACATCTCCTCTAAAAAGCATAGCCATACTTGCAGCACCTGTAGTAACACCTAACCAACCTTGATTCATTACTCTTCCTGCTTGATTCATAAATGAACCTGACCCAGAAGCATTAAAGTTATATTCATTATCTCTTAATGGATGAAAACCTGTTTTATCAAATGCTTCATTACTACTATGCCATTCTTTATATCTATCATAAAAAGCTCCATCAGGACCAGTATTATAACTATACATTTTTGAGTACTGATCTTTAGATCTAGCTTGATTCATTTGTGCCCCCATGTATTCTTTAAAAGCAAATTTTTCTGCTTCAAAATCATAAGCTTTATTAGGTGGATTTTTTCCAGGAGGAGTATTTGGTTGATTACCTACAAATAAATCTTTTATAGCATAGGTTGCTGGAACATGCGTTTGAGGACCACTTGGTACATATCCTTTAAAAGAAGTTTTTCCTGAGTAAACATCATCAACTGCTTTTCTATAGCTTTCTACCTTGTTGTTTAAGATATCATCTAAATTTTCATTTGCCATTATTGTCCTTGTTGAAATTGTACTTCTCTATATGCTTTATATTGAGGTAATGTATTTGTATAAAAATCATTTTTTGATACTTCTAAATCATCACCTTTAAGACCATATATTGTTTCTTGTACTTTAACATCTTTCCCTGATTCTTTATTCCACATCAGATAAGTATCAGTTCTATTATATATACCTTCTTGATCAGTTTCATTAAATGTAGTATAAAAATTATCTGGATCTACTCCATCTTTATATGTTCTAGATCCTTTATATATGATTGCTTGTTCCATTGGACTTTGCACACTGTGTTTAAAAAGACCAAATGAACTTAAATTTGATGCATCAGTTATAAAAGACAAACCATTTATTTGAGCAGCATTCCATCTATCAAGAGGTGTAATTGGTGCATCATCACCATAAATATACCATTTACTATCACTTCTATCTTCATCTGATCCAAAAAGACCACCTTGTTCTTTTTCTGTTGGTTTAATTTTATCCCACCATGCTTTAGGAGGTCTAAATGTTATTGCAGCTTTATCAATATCTCCCATTGCAACAGGATCTACTTCCATTTCAAATAGACCTAATCCTGATGTTTTATCTTGTGCATCATTTATAATTTGATTTAATAAAGCTGAACCATTAATATTATTTGTTTCATTAAGAAGTGCTCCTGTACCTACACCATTAAAACTAAAATTACTCACCTTACCTAAGTCAAGATTTTTTATAATATTACTAGCTTCTGTAAACAAACGAAATCCATCATTAAATAACTTTACTCCAGAATCTACACTAATTGTAGAAGGACCACTTGAAGCAATACCTCTACCTTGTTTTCCATAAATTCCTGCAACTGAAGTCATAATTCTACTTTCATTTATAGCTGCTTCTAATGAACCTGTCATTTCATTATATTCATCAGTTAAATTATTTTTACCAGAAAGTATTCCTGAATTTTGTCCATTCTTTAAAGATATATTACTAGCACCATCTCCTGTCACATAATTCCAAGCTGCTGTTGCTCCATTAGCAAATAAATCACTGAGCATTCCTACACCAAAAGCAGCAGCAGCAGCAGGTATTTTATATTTACCAAATCCTTTTGATTGAGTTAAAGCAGATGTAAATGCTTTTGGTATAGCTTTACCGGTTCTTTTGCTTGTTATAAAATTTTTAATAGAAGCAGGACCCTTACTAAAATTATTTAAAAGCCAATAAGTATTAGTAGCAAGAAAACCTGCTCCTAATAATTCTGCATAATCAGGAATTCTAGCTAAACCAAGATCATTAGGATATTTTTTAGTTACAGCTTTAATCCATTGATCTTTAGTTCTTTCAGAACCATCTGGATTAAACATTTCATCAGCATATTTATAACCTTCAACTTTTAATTTAGTTATAGATTCATCTTTAATATCTTTTTTATTTTGTGCTACACCCTGTTTAGCAATTGATAAATCTTCAATATTAGAATAATTATTATTTAAAGCTTGTAATATACTATTATTTCTTACACCAGGAGTAGCTTTATTTTTTTGAGCCCATTCAAAAAGTCTATCAGTTGTTTGTTTTAGATTACCAAGATCTACTTTATTATCAAATGTAAAACTTGTTTTACCACCACCTTTAACAATCATATCATGCATAAAACCTTCTTTGCCAAAAAGGTTTATTGTAGATGAACCAAGAATTTTAGTTCTATCTGCTTTTGTCATTAAACCATCTGCAACATATTTATCAACAACATCTGTAACACCTTTAATATAAACACCAGCATCATCTGCTAAAACAGCATCTGTTCTTTTTAATGCTTTTGAAGGATCTAAACCTGTAGTACTTCTACCTCCACCTGTTACATCTTTTTTAGCTTTGACATCATTGATATCACTTCTTTTTTGATAAGTTCCATCTTCTGTTAATTCAAATGCTCCTGTTGCTTTAGCTTCTTTTTCTGTAAGTGCACCAGTACCATTTGTACCTCCAACTCCACTACCATTCTCTAACATGTCTTTAAGGATAGCAAGTTTTTGTGCTTCTTTTGATCTATAACCTATTTCAGCCATATTCTGAGCATGCTTTCTTTCATTGACTACAAAAGGATTTGCTGTTATATCATAATCAGCATTCATATTTGATAAAGTTTCTGCAGCCTTTTGAAGATCTTGATCTAAATATAGATTAGCCATTGATTTATCAACTCTATATCTTAATGATTCTAAATCATCATTTTTTAATGTACCTCCTTTTGTGTTCTCTGTTTTATTTACACTCTCTCCAAGAAGATTTAAGTCTTCTTTAGTTCTTTCTAATAGATTATTATTATTTGATAGAGCACTTTTATAATTATCTAAAGAAGCTTGAGTATCTGGAGTTGCTGTACCATCTGCTATACTTTTTTCTAATGTTTCTATAGTTTTAGTATATGCAGCACCATTACTTTCTAAACTTCTAAATGAATTATTTGTTTGAGTTTTTAAAGTTTTTAAAGACTCATTTAAATATGCAGTTTCAGAAGCTAAAATATCTCCATTATATTTATCTTTATTAGCATATGCAGTATCTTTTCTATCTACATAAGCTTGAACATCATATACTTCTTTAACTCTAGGATCTTTTCCTAATACAGAACTAAATAAATCAGCTAATGGCTCTATTAATGGTTGCCCATTCATTTGTTTAATAATAAAACCATCAGAAAAACTTACAGTAGGCAACATAAGTTTTGCATCCTTTGCTAACTCTTCTGCCATTTTTCCTACATTTACATATGGAGTATATCTAACTTCTCCTATAGATCTAATTTTATCATAAGAAGAATTTTTAAATTCATCTATTTTATAATCTATAAATTTTATACCATCTCCCCAATATTGCTCATTAGTTTTTGGATCTGTTGAATTTCTTTTTCCTTCTCCAACACCTTTTTGATTAGCTGTATTTTTAGTCCAAGCCATATCATACATAAGATTTGAATCTTCATAGAAAGGTTTAAATACTTGCATTGCTTGTTGAACATTTTGTTCTAAAGATAAATCTAATCCTGTGACTCTACCTAAATTAAATTCAATTTGATTTATTAATTGGTCTTTATTTTTTTTACTATCCTCATGTGTTACATCTGCATAAAAATATTGTCCATATACCTTATTAAGAGACTTCCAATTTTGATCATATTGAGATTGCTTTTGTTGAAGACTCTGTGATAAAAAATTATAGTCAGGCTGATACGGCTGTATTTGAGGTATGTATTGAGAAACACCTTGTGGATAAGTTGACATATTTAATTAAGTTTGTTAATATAAAGATATTAAAATTTTATAAGTTTAATAAATTTTAAAAGTTTAAAGTATGTTTGGAAAGACTGAATATATAAAACCACCATGCTTAAAAGTTTGTCCTCCTAGTTTTGTAATTTGGTCTTGTCTATCCATTGCAGTTTTAGCAGCAGAAGTAATTGCTTTATCATCAGTTAAACCTACATTATCTCTATAGTATCTTACATAGTCTTCAAAAGTATAAGTTTTTTCAGGTTTTACTTTTTTACCACTTACCTGATGCTTACGCCAGTTACGGTCATACTTAAAGTTCTCATTAGCATCATTAATTAAATCTCTTTTTAAGCTATCATCCATACCCAATGCAACATCATTAACTAATGTTCCTTTTTTAGTATTATCAAATATAGTACCTTCTGATTTTTTAACATTTTTATCTTGTATATAATCTTGCATATATGGCATTTTTTCATCCATACCTTTATTTATAGAAGCAGTAGTAGCATAACTTAAAACATTTCCTGTATCTAAATTATATTTATTTGCATTATCAATTGCTTCATTAGTAGCAACTATAGTTGGTGCTTGAAGACCTAAACTATTAGTTACAAAACTTCCAGTGTCTCCACTTAATGAAGTTAATCCTTTATTCATAGTAGCTAATTGTGCATTTGCTGCATGAACTTTTTGTCTTGGATCAACTCCTTTAGACCATGGATTTATTTCATCAGGTAGTATTAGTTCAGGATCTATATCTGGTTTTCTCATAGTTAAATCAGCCATTATCCTCATCTTTGATAAATCACTCATTCCTTCATCCATCATCATTGGTTCATATCCTCCTTGAGATTGACCTTCACCTCTTTTCCAAGCTTCACAATCAGGAGGTGTACCATCATCTTTACAATCTACTTTTATTTTTTTAGAAGGATCTTTAGGATCAGGACAATAACAGTTATCTTCATATTCATCACATGGTAAACATTTAGTTGCAGGATCTACTCCATCCCAATCAGGATTTGTTTTTCCAGGAACTTCTTTTCCATCTACTGTACACCAACATTCTGTTTCTGGTTCACCATCAGTATATATTGCTTCTTCTGATTCTATTTCTCCTTTTTGTTCACATGCTCCTAAAGTAACTAAATGTTTATCATATAGTGCAGTTCCTGGCTCATAACCCGCATAAGCTAATACTTCTGCAGCTGTTTTACCATAATGTCTAGTACCTTTTTGTTTCATGTTTCTACACAAATCTGATATAAGATTTGGATTTACACCACCAGATGGTGCACGATCACTACTATATTCTTTTCTACCTTCTACTTGACCTGTTACTTTGTTATATTTATATTCACCTTGAGCATCTGTTCTAGTTTCCCAGGCACTGTCCTCATATTCTTTTTTACTTACTTTTTTATTCTTTATAGGTCTTCCATTAGCATCTACAGCAACACCATTGTCTGCTTTAGGCAAATAACCACCACCTTGATAGTAACCACCATAAGCCATATAATCAGGCATATCATAACCACCCATCTGCATGCCATAAGCTGCCATAGGAGCTTGTTGCATTTGTTGTTGCATTGCCATCATTTCTTCTTGAGAAGGTTGACCTTGTGCAACTTGTTGTTGTTGACCACCTTGTAATTGTTGTATGACACGCATTACTAGTTGTTGTACTTTATCTTCAGGCATTCCTAATTCAACAAATATTTGTACAATTTCTTCTGGCTCAATTTCTTTTTGTAATAATTGTGCAACTACTTCTTCAGGTTTAGCTCCTTGTTGAAGAGCTTGAGTAACTTGTTGCATAATTTGTTGCATCTGATCACCACCTTGTTCTTGACCTTGTTGCTGTTGTTGCATCATTGCCATTTGTTCAGGAGAAGGTTGTTGCATTCCTTCTTGAGCCCTTCTTAATCTTCTAGCACCACCAAATCTTTGCATTGGTTGTTGCATTTGTTCAGGTGGCATTTGTTGTTCCATTCCTGGATCTTCCGGCATTGCTACTGGTTGACCATTTGGCATTTGAGTAGGAGCTTGTCTTTGCTGTGGTGGCATTTGTTGTTGAGCAGAATCAGCTTGTTCTTGACCCATACCTTCTGGTATTAAATCTTTTTCTGATATACCTTGAGATTCCATGTAAGGTTTTGCAATTTTAGGCATTCCTTGAGGGAATCCTTTTTTAGATTCTTGTGCTAATGCTAATGCTCCAAGTTTAATGACATAATTCTTAATCATCATCTCAGCAGTTTTCCGCATTATATTATCTGAGTTAGGATCCTGAAGTATCTTTCTATATATATTTATATCATATACTTTAGAAAGTTCAGCTGGAGTATAACTACCTTTTGGTTTACCAAACATTTTTAAAATCTGAGGATCAGATATTTTCATTGACTTTGTATCACTAAAAATAAAGCTATCATCAGGTAAGTTTAAAGGAGTTCCTCCATTAAAGTGTCTTTCTCCTCCTACTGTATAAAATAAAGGAATACCAGATTCATCATAAGTAAAAACAGTTTCTCCTTTTTCAGCTTCTAAATTAGCTTTAGATCTTTCTACAGGTTCAATTGTTTTTCTTACTGATGGTTCTGCAATACCTTTATTTATACCACCTCCATAAGGAGCAGCATCATTTGCTAAAGCACCATTAATTTGCATTCCGGTTTTTGCTTTTGGCAAACTTTTTAAAATCTTTACTTTATAATACATAGTTACTGAAATTCAAGTTGACCACCATTTTTTAAAAACTCTTTTATTTGTTTAGAAGACATATAAGTTATATCACCTTCATTATTAACAGAACCTCCTTTAGCAGCACCTGCTGTCATTCTTCCTGTAGAATCATATCCTGCATTAGGATCCCAACCTTCTTGAGTTGTTAATCCAGTATCTACTGTTTGTCTCTTAGGTACTCTATTCATTGAGTTATTGAATTTTCCCATGTTTGTATTTCCTTTTGTATTACTAGCAAGACTTTCACCAAGAGCTCCTATAGCATTTCCAGCTAAGTTAACTCCAGCACCAATTGCTCCAAAATTAACTGTCTTAGCTTTATTTACTTTAAATCTTTTTGTAATTGATTCTGGATTTGGATCTACATAACAATCACTTTCTGGATTAAGTTTATCTTCTTCACTACAATTAATATTGTCAATACCCATCATTTCTTGTATAGTTGCACCAGGTCTAGCAAAAGCTGGTATAGCAAACTTAGAATCATAACAAGGACTTTGTGGATCTTTTTTTTGTTGATCTGTACAATCTGTATCATTTGTCATAAAAGGACCAACTTTACCAAATTGTGCTTCAGGTAGATATCCACTATAAGCATAATAATCATTTGGCATATAACCTCCATAAGCTAAGTTAGAATTAACAGGTTTTGTTGCAGGATTAGATCCAGGTATAACATCTGGCGAAGTTGGGTCTAAATAGTTAGGTATAGTATTTCCATTTGAATCAGCATTAAATCCTTCATATGCGGGACCTTTTGTTCCAGATACCCATTTTTGAGTTTGTTCATCCCAAATTTTACCTTGAGCTTTTTGAGAATCTTGAAACTTTTTAATATCTTGTGTATCAGAAGATGTTCCAGGAGCATTGTTAGTTCCAGGTTTCATATTAGCATTTACTCCTTGACCAGGAGCATATACACCTACACCAGGTTTATCATTAGCACCTAATTTAGTATAAGATACATCTACAAATTTATCTTTATTAAAACCTAATTTTCTTTCAGCCCAAGTTCCATCAGTTTTTCTTTGCTTGCTATACTTAAGTTGATTAGGAGCATACCCTTCTTTTATTGCACCTAAAGGACCTGCTGTTTGATTATACCAAGTCATATCATTTGTTACTGGCATAAATTGACTTAACATATTTTTAAAACTACCATCTCTACCTTGACCTCTATTAGGTATTGCAAAAGCTGCTTGTCTTGGATCATACCAACCTTGGTTAGAACCTTGACTAAAACCTTGGTTAAAACCTTGGTTAGAGCCTTGGTTATTATATGTGTTAGTTTTAGTGTTAGTAGTACCAGTATAATTAACATTAGGATCATACTTATCACGTGTTTTTCCTTCTGCTACTTGTTTTCTATAAGCTTCTTTATTTGCTTGACGGTCAATTCCAAACTGTTCTTCTGAATCAGATGTGTAACCTTCATTAAAACTATCTACTTCACTTCCCTCTTCATCTCCCGCAAACTTTTTTATACCACCTTCTCTATAAGAACCTGTAGTATTTTTAGAATTAGTAAAGTCTATATCTTCTTGAGTTATATCATCATATCCTCCAGAAAGAAATTTTTGTAATACTCCTGGTTGCATTTGAGAAGGATCTACAAAACCACCATCTTCTTCTATAGGTTCAGTATATGGTGACCAAACACTAGGTACATTTGGATCAACATTTGGACTAAATCTTTGCTTAAACTCATATAAATTGCCTTTATTTATGTAATCACCTTGTAATCTATTAAGTTCTGTTTCAAATTCAGGAGTACCATATGCGTCCATTACTGAATATTCATTACCTTTTGAATCTTTTTGTAAATAACTTTCTTGATTTAATTTATCTTTTTCTTCTTGAGACAAGTTATTATATAGTTTCCAATCAATTTTACCCTTTTCATTATATATTTTATCATTTGTATTAATAAAATCTACTTGATTAATAGGGCTACTCCACTTTCTATCTTCATGTATTCCAGGAGTAAATTCAAAATCTGGCATACCTGAAGGTACATAACCATGATTATCAGTAGAATCATAATCGTGAAAAGCTTTACCAGCAGCATCTACTGAAGCTTTTTCAGCTTTTCTACTACTATTTTGCCATTCAGTATTAGTATTTGCAGTACCATTAGGCTTATTGTTTAATGCTACATTGTTAACTTTTGTAGGGTCTGCTGCATTGTTAATAGATTTAATTATTTTTTCTCTTACAATAGTTCCCGGAGTTGTTGTTCTTTCCCATCCTGTATTGTAACTATTACTCCAACTTCCACCACCATATCCTGGATCATAACCAAAACCTTGTGGTCTTTGATTTACTCCAAATTGTTGCATCATATTAATAGCCATGTTTGGACCCCACTATATAGCTCCCTCTTTTAGATTACCAAATACACCAAACTTATAATCTGCATCTACTCCTACAGGAGCTGTCTTAGTTCCAAAAAAAGCTTTGTTAGCTCTTTTTATTCTTCTATTACCACCAAAACCAAATTCATTATTAGCTTGTTGCTCATACATTTTTTCTGCCTGAGTATTATAAAAACTATCTTTTACTTGATTGTTAATAGCACTTACAAAACCTTTATTATTATTAAATGGTGCAGAAGGATTATTAACAGTACCTCTTATATTAGGTTGAGAATTTTTTTCTGGAGCTTCTAGTCCTTCTTTAGCTTTAAGTAATTTCTTAAAATATTTAATAGTTTTAGATTTACTTCCCCCAAACTTTGCTATCTCATCTGGATTTAAATCTAATCCATCTCCATAGTCTCCACCTGATATACCACTATCCTCCATATTGTATAAATCAGAATTTGGGTCAGCATCTTCTGCAATATCTTCTACTTTATCATTTTTTATTTTATCATCATTTATTTTTACTTTATCTTCTTCATCATCTTCTAATAAAGGATCAGGTAAATAATTATCTTGAACATATTTAGTATAATATTTTGCTTTATCTGTAGCTATATTATAATCCTGTGTAAGTGTACTTATTATATCATCAGCTTCTGTACCACTTTCAAATGAAGCTATTATAAAATCTACTAAATCAGAAGATTCATCACGTGTTTGTACTTCCATACCCTTAGCTGCTTTAGTTAAAAAACCACTAAGTTTACTTTTGTAACTTGGTGTTTCATGTGGTAAAGCTTTTCTTATTCTTACTTTCATAATAACATATTATATATTAAATATACTAAATTTTAATTTATTAAATAAACTTTAAAGATTTACTTTCTTAGTCTTAATTTTATTAACTATTCATCATCATCTACTTCTTCTACATGATAGCCTTGTTCTATCCAATGCTTTATTTTATTTTTATCAATGTCTAAAACTATACCTCCTTTTTTATGTACCGCATTTTCTCTTATTCTAGAATTAACTATATCTTCAGCTTCTTCTTTACTATAACCCTCATCTACAAAAATTTCAATAAGCATTTCTGCAGAAACAGGATTTTTTTCCCGAGTCATTAGATCATTTATAACTTGCTCTAGTGGTACTCCTTTATTTATTCCATCAGCTAATGTAGTAATTGTTTTTTCTTTAAACTGAAGTTTTTTATTTTGATCATAAGTATCACTTAGTATTTTGTCATTTCCTTCTTTTACTTTATCAACCTTATCTTTTGCTTCTTTTACTTCTTTTTCAGAAGGAGCATCAGCCCATAACACAGCTCCAGTAGCTCCTGTTATAATAAGACCTTTTCCATAAGCTTCTCCAAACTTTTGTGCTGAACCTCCGGTAGTTGCCCATTGTGCTTTTCCAGCAGCTAATTTTGCTTTATCAACAACTATGTATTTATTAGAAAAAGGTAATCTTCTATAAATAGTTAGTCCTGGATCTTCTAATGGTATTTCTGATAAAGGAACATCTTTTTTATTTGTTACTTTAAATTCTTTATTAGACTTGCCAAACTTTCTACCAATAAGTCCTTGCTTTTCTGCATCAGCAGCTATTTTAATATCAGTACCTGCAGCAGAAGGGTCAAGTCCTGCTTTATATAAACCACCACTAGTCTTATCTTTTTTAATTAATAATGGATCTACTACATCATCTGTTTTGCCAAATAATTTTTTAACACCCTGCACTCCTCTTTTACCAATTCCTTTAGGTACAACTAATTTACCTTCTTTTACTCCAGTTGCTAATATGTCACCTATGTCTACAACATTACCTGCTACCTTATTGCCATATTGTGGTACAGCATTTAAAGGACTTGCCTTAGTTAAAGCTTTATTAAATATTCCTCCTAAAGGATCAACAATCCAATTACTATAAGTATTAGCAATTCTTGCAAATAATGGATTTGTTTCACCAGTAAATCCTGTTACAAGTTCAGGAGATACACCTGAATTTATATTACCAAATTTACCACTATAGTTATGATTGCCATTTCTAATACGTTCTAATAATTCCATTTGCGCATCACTTGCAACATTACCTTGTTTTTTAACAGTAGCAATTACTTCTTCATAAAACTTTCTATTTGAAGCAGATAGATTAGGACTTTGATCTAAAACTTGTTTAAAGAAATCAGGATTACCAACTTTATTTGGTAATGGTTTAGGTGCAGCTATTGTTGGAGGAATAGGAGCAGGTACTTCAACAGGAACAACTGGTTTATTAACAGGTGCTACATTATCCATACCCTCCATTATTTTTACTTCATTTTCTGCTCGGGCAGTATTTTTTTCAACATTTACTATATCATCTACTGGTACATTATCAACTACTGGTTTAGGTGTTTCTACTTTAGGTAATGGTGTGTCTTTAGGAAATATTATTTCTTGTTGTACACCTTGAGGTTTTTTTGGAACTACATTATCAGTTTTATTTATTATTGCTGGAACTTTTTTATTAGCCATTTGACGCGCATCATCAACTTTTGCTAATGGAAGTACATTATCTACTTTTGCTAACAAAGGAGCTGCATTATCAACTTGTCTTACCGTATTAGCTATATCAACTATATTATCAACTTTTGATAAAGTACTAGCTGCTTTAGTTCCTACACGAAGACCTGTCATTCCTGCAGTTGCTAGACCAAGTCCTAAATCTGCATAGTTAACTGGATTTAATAAAGCTGCTTTAAGAGGATCCATATTACTTTTTAATTCTCCTGAAAAAATTCCAGGAGATACTTCATAATTTCCTCCAGTAGCAAGTGAATGATCAATTACAGCATTACCAATTACTGCTCCTGGAATATCCATCCATGAAAGTGATTCAAGAGCTCCAAAATTACTTTCATGTATTTCTTTATTTTCTTTTTTAGTTAAACCTTTTATTTCTTTATTAAATACATCTTTACCTGTTTTACCTGTAAAAACTCCTCTAATTCCTTTAACAGCCGCATTTCCAAGTTCTTGTGCTCCTGCTAATGATCTATTCCAAAGAGATGGTTGTAACTTAGAACCATATTTAGAACGAGCTATCATGTTATAACTTGTAGGTCCTAGATCTGCCATTTTCTCAACTATCTCAACATGATTATTTGGATTAATTCCATGATCTTTAGCAAATTGTTCAATTACAGCAGTGTTTCTATCGTACACCCAATGTCTATTATAATTACCTTCTACATTTGTATTAAAATTATCTTGACTAAGACCCGCCATTCTATTTAAACTTTTATTTCTTCTAAGAAAATCAGCTTTCTTTTGATATACATACATGTCTCTAGGATTAGCACTTTCATAATCAGCAAAATATTTTGAATATTGATTAGTAGGTACTTCTTGTATATCTTGTGTTCTTTCCGTAATAACAACACAATCTCCTGTTACAGGATCTTCTTGAAATCCTTCTGGACACGGCTCTCCTCCTTTTACAAACCTATTAAGAGCACCACCTTCTTTCTTTTGATTATATGGATCTGTCCATTTAGGATTATCTTTAAAAGGTCTTTTTTCTCCGTAACCATCTGGTAATTGATTTGTTCTTGTTAAATGTAATAGATAATTAATTTTATCTTTTTCTGACTTATTATTAAATATAGTACTTGCTCCTACAGAATTATTATAAATATCTTCTAAAGATTCTTGTAATTTAACTGACCAAGGTCTATCATCTAGGTCAGTATTATACAAAGTAGAAAGTTCATGACCTATACCTGCAATATTAGATCCTAAAAAACCTAATGGGTTTGATATAAAAGGAATGTTTCCTGTTTTATTTGCTATTGTTTGAGCAGTTAATGCTCCAGCAGTTGAATGTCTTAAAGGGTCTGATGGGTCTTCACCTTTTTCTGCTAAGTTATGTGCTATATCAGCAGCTCTTACTAATGGTTTTTCTAAAAAGTCATTAATATCTGTTTCTAAAGTTTCTAAAAAACTATTTTCCCTAATTGGCATAGGTTTTTCTTTACCAAAATCAGAAAAAGAATTTAAAGGTTTAATATTAAAACCATCATTTAATGTAGTTAAAGGTGTACCAGTTGTACTATTTAATCTATTTTTTATATTTGTTAAAGTATTAGAATTAAAATTAAGAAGTTTGATACATTTATTATCTTTCTTACTCCATACCATTCCTTCAGGACAACTAGAAGATTTACCTCCTGCTGCATATTCATCTAATTCTTCTATAATATAACCACCTTTTCTATACTCTTCTATTTGTGCTGGAGTAAGATCAACTATCATTCCTTCTTCTGCTTGTGGAAATTCATCTACATAATCTGCTCCTGGAAAATTATATTCTTGACCAGGTTGCATCATTTTTTTTTCTCCTGTACTTGCTACACCTAAGAGAGGTTTATTAACTCCTTTCATAGTAATATTACCAGAAGGAATTCTAGTATTTTGTCCAGGATATTTCCATTGTCCCATAGGATCATATATGATATCATCTTTATATGGATCTAATTTAGTAAATTTTCCTAAATCTATTTTAGAAAGAACTTTTTTATTATACATTATCTATAAGATATTTGGGTTTTAGTATCAGTTACTTTGACTATCATATTTACATCACCAGATATTCCTCTTTTTAAAAATAAAAAATTTAAATTATTTCTTAGTTTTTTTCTTTGAGTTTCTGATTTATTATAATTTAAATTATTTGGATTTAATACTTTATCATATCCATTAGATGAAGTTAACCATATGTAATCTTCACTGTAATTTCCATTTAAAATAGTTGTATTACCAATAAGGGGACCTGTTGGAGGATAGTTAGATCCTATAGGAAATTCTCCTCTATCTCTAGTTATATCCCAGAATTGATTAAATCTATATTTATTTTCTTCATTAGAAAAAAGTATATCATATGATGCTAAATTAGAAGTATTAATTTTTGGATAGTCTAAACTTAAAGTTATATTGTTTTTTGGAAACAAATTAAGATTTAAATAACCTGTTACTTGTTCAGTATTAAATAATACTGCAGTATCAAAATTAAAATCTAATATATGAAATTGATCTATACAATTAAATTCATTTCTTTTATAGCACTCTAAATAATATTCAACTGACTTTATTGTAGTTACTGTTGTTCCAGTTGAAATAGCAAGCTCAAGTTCAAAAGGATAGTTCTCACCATAAAAATTACAGTAAGATTGAAATCCACCACATAAAGAATTATGCTTCCATATACTATTATATTTTGTAGTTAAAAAAGAATTTTTTGTTGCTAGTACTAAGTCTGGGTGCCAGTCATGAAAACTTACCCAGTATTTACTTTTTGGATCATAACTTACTGTCCAAGAAGCATCTTCAACAATACCTGCATCTAACAATGTTTTTAATGTGTATATAGTAGGTTGTGGAGTACCATTTACATTTAATAATGTAAAGTAATCTTTACCAGAAGTATAAAGTACTCTTCCTTTGTATACTTCTTTAAGTTTATAATCTTTTTTACTAAAGTATATAACTTGATTTGAATTATCATATACTCCAGTGCAACCAATACCTGCTACAGGATTATCTATATGTGGATACTCTGGAAAATCTTCTGTAAGTTTATATGGTAAAAATAATGAAAACCACCATTTTAATCCAGCATCTGAAATTTCTTGTAAATTTTCAGTATACATAAATACTTTTCCTTGATTTTGAGAAATAAAATATAAACCAACAGGAGTAGATATTACTGAATATTTACTTTGTGAAGAACCATATTCATAAGACTTTTCAGCAGCTGTAGTATTTTGAACTTGTTGTTGAAATAAACCACCATCTCCTACTATAACTTTAAGGCCAGAATCTGAAAGTTGTAAATTATCTACACCTTGATAAAAAACAGGAGAGTCATTTTCAAATGTAATAAACATACCTGTTTTAGCAAAAGATTTAACTGTATTTAAATTACTCTTAAAATCTTTTTTATTATTAGCTAAAAATATATACCACTGATTTATTTCTGAATTAATTCCAGGTAAAGAATAAATTATTCTATTAGGATGATAAGTATAGCATAAGCTTGCTACATTTGGATTGTATGTTAATCTTTGTAAAACACCTCCCGTATATAATCTATTAGGTAATGTAGATGCACTTAATGAAAAATCATATATGTAATAATTACCTTGTGTAATTGTAATAGGATCCATTCTGAATAGATTTTCTAAATCTGTAAACCTATATGGTAAATATGATTTTTCATAATCAAAATTTCCTTGTTGTCTAAAGTCTAATAATATATCTGACTCTACAAAGAAATCTCTAACTCCAGAAGTTGCTAAATAAAAATATGCATTTTTTACACCCATAAGTCCATTATTAATAACATTTAAATTCATGTTATCATTATTGTAATTATAGTTTTTGTTATCCAAATGATAAAAATTACTAGGTAATGTTCCTGTACCAAAAGCTCCTAATCCATTACCTTGTAATGCATTAAGTAAGTTGTTAGGATTTGTAAAATCTGAGAAATCATATTCTTCACTATTGGCCCAGAATCTTGCTTCTGGTATCATATGATTTAAAAAATAATTATATTCAAATCCATCATCAACATTATATAACCAATTGTAAAATAAAAGAAAAGTATTTTTTTCTGTATACCTTGTTATAAAAGTATCTCCTCCAAAAATAACTGGAGAAGTAGGAATTAATTTTAATTTTAAATCACCACAAGGAATTGAAGAAAAAGATAATGCACTATAGTCAAAAGTTTGTTCACAAGGACTAACTACAATTTGTTTGATATTTTCTAATTGACCAAATAAGTTTTGTATCCTAACTTTAAGTGCAGCATAATGACTAGCAATAGTTGTTTTAAGTGAATTACTTTTTTTATTAGTAAAATTAATGTTATGTCCTGCATTGTCTGCAGTACCAACAGTTAATAAAGATTGATCAATTCCTGATACAATATTACTACCATTATAATTAAGAAGTAATCTAGGACCATCTGTTGTTCCATTATTTCTATTAGTTCTTAATCCAACATAAGCTCCCCTATCTAAGTTATTAATTAAATATCTATCAAAGGTTAATGTATTTGTATTTTGATATTCAGGAAAATCTTGTATCTCATCTTTAATATATATAGACTCTTCAATTATAAATCTTCTAGCTGTTGCACCACTACCATCTGAATTTACAGGAGCAACAAAAGTATCATAAAAACCATGACCTATTAACTGTAAAGCATATTGTCTATTTCTTGTAAAGGCTTGAATAATTCTTAATGTAGTTTGAGCTCCTTCAAAAAAGTAATAAGTAAACATTATACTACCACTAATAATTTGAGCCCAGTTTGGCATCATACCAAATCCTGTCTCTTCATTATCATATGCTGCGTTTGAACTATTAGCACCAAACTTTCTTGTCCATTTCTGATTTGCTGTAAGACTCAACATAGTATTTCCTCCTGCATGTTTTATATAAATATTTCTTAAAGTATCACCTGCTGAAAAGAAATCTGTTATTGCACCTGCTGAATTAGTATAAGTAGAAATACCAGTATTAAATACATTATTTTCTGCATTATATAAATTAGGAACTTGAAAAACAGTTGGAGCAGGATTTTTTCCAGGAGTTGTTGGACTAGTTATACCAGCTTGTGCTCCTTGTATAATATTAGGAACATAAGGCATTGTAAAATTACCTTTTGGATAATTCTTTGTTCTCTTACCAAGTACTCTTAATAATGCATCTGCTAAACCTCCAATAAGAACTATAAATAAAATTTCATCTCTTAGTAATTTAAATTTAGGATGACCTACTGGTTCAATAAATTTTTCTGTAGCTGTTCCTTGTAGATGCCCATATAACTTTAATTCTGTGGCTTCTAAATAAGGACTTCTAAAACTTGTTTCTGGAGAATGAAAAGAAGTTAAATTCTTTGGTACATTTTGGTTTACTTTATTATTACTATTATTAGACACATAAACATAAGGATCATTAAATTGATAATCATGTGCATTAGCATTAGTAGCATTATTACCTTCTGGAAATATAGTATTATAAGGATGGTTTGCATATAATCCTGTTCTATTAGTTACAGCATCTCCCTTAATAAAAAAATCTTTAAAGTTATTTATCATTCCTTTTGCAATGATAGTTCTATTACCTTCTCTAGAGCTTCTTAAAATTTCATAACCTACAATACCAGGAATATCTACACCATCATTATCTTTTGGATATCTAATATTATTAAACTGAACACCTAACAATCTTATAAACTGAGCACCTGTTTGTTGTGCACTAGCAGGATTTGTAAAATGATTTGTTATTGCAGAACCTTGAGTTATATTTTCTGGAAACTTATGATGTCTAATTGGTAAACCACAAAGATCATATAAAGAATTTGTTGTACCTGTCCAACAATGAGAACTACTATTCCAAACTTCCGGTTTATTATTTGGATATAGTTCTGTTGATTGCCAATAACCCATACTTCCCTTAGCAACTACTAAACCTCCATCAGGTAAAGTACTTTGTGCAAGACTAGTTATAGTAGCAGTATTTATTGTTTCAAATAATAAATTATCTGCAGGTAAACTATTTAATGGATCTGTGTAACCTAAATTTTCAGCTAAACCAACAGGAGGGTACGTAACAGCAGGTCTACCTGGTATATGATAAGATACAGTTTTATCACCTGTATTATAAACAAATCTAATAAAAAAACCATATACTT
>Ga0181355_1000058_pt1 | contig 37000 bp, 56 predicted proteins | sample Fa13VDMM15DN_FD_130099 | JGI IMG/M metagenome (GOLD analysis project Ga0181355, IMG submission 130099) | Freshwater viral communities from Lake Michigan, USA - Fa13.VD.MM15.D.N | ecosystem: Environmental > Aquatic > Freshwater > Lake | place: USA: Michigan | collected 2013-09-23 | reverse complement strand
CTTGCGGAAGTGGCACATGGACGGGGCGTGGATTCGTCCGGAAGACCGTGGACGTGTGCGGGTGGCGCGTGCGTTACAGGCTGCGATGCAGGGCATGGCACGAGACCTTGAGGCGAGTGAAGTCTGGATGATGGCGATGGACGATGAGGCGCGTCGGCTGTGTGAGCATGTCGGGATGCACGCCACGCATCTGGAGTGCGACCATTTTGCCGTACAGTTTGGAGTGGACTAAATGCCTAATGTGACGTTTGGCGTGGGTGCGGCGCTGCAAGGGATTGGGTCGATCTATTCCGCGAAGCAACAGGCCAGTGCGGCGAAGTATGTCGCCAAGTTGCAGGCAGATGCGACCAACAGCGCAGCGGTACTGTCCGATTCGGCGGCGAAGCGGTCGCTAGGCTTCATGCAGCACCAGTCGTTTCGGGATGAAGTGCGGGCCATCGCGGCGGCAAAGGCGCAGTACGGAGCTGATGTAGCTGGACAATTCAACTCTGGCGAGACATCTGCCGCTAATGCGTATAACCAACGGGCCGAGTATCTTTCGTCGGGGCGCACGGCCAGCAAAGAGCGTGGGCAGCGCACGAATCAGATGAACTATCTCCGGGATCTGCTGGGCTACGGACAGCCGCAAGAGTCGCTGGATACGTTTGTCGAGCCAGACGCATTGCGTCGTGCTCAGTTGATCGTTCCGAAAGAGATGGACTACGGCGATGCGCCGGTGGATGACAGCCTTGACCCTCTGACCGGACAGCCGAGGTACAGGTAATGTCAGAAAAAGACGACGCTGTCACTCGTAGCAACCGCATCGCGTTATTGCGGAAGCTGTATTGGCAGAATTACTTCCGCCTGCCGACACAAGCGGAGTTTGAGGGTCTAGCGTATGAGCCTAGTGATTTTGATGATTCTCCCGTTTTGGTCCCTGAGACTGATTGGGTAAGGATCACGAATGACATCCCGAGTTCGCCCCGTGCTCAGCAGGCGAGGCGCGATCACAATAACGAAAAAACCAGTACAAGAACCCCTCCTGCGGGGTACGACTTTGGCACCTCTGAAGATGTCGATCCGAAGGCTCTCGATCCTCGTAAAACCACTGATACTCCTGACACGGCGAAAAACGCTGGTGAAACGATCAATGACTACTTGGTTCGGATGCTCAACACCAAGGATGCATCCGGCGGCACGAGGGATCGCGATGCGGCCATTGCGTTGGCGGCTACAGAATTTAATCTGCCGCCCGGGACAGACGGTTCGCCGTTCTACTATTCCGGCAATGGCACCATCGGTCTGAAGACTGGCTACTTGGTCCTCGAAAACGGGCAATGGAAGAATGTCCCGCGAGGGCCGGAAGGGCCGAAGTCTGCCGATGGCCCCACCGCCGCAGCCAAGGAAACACCTGCCGATCGAGCGGCGCGATTAGCGACGTTTGGGCTGGGTCCGGAAGGCTTACAGAATCAGCGTCCGGGCGAAGCGCCCACACCGCGCACGCTGGGCGACCTGATGCAGCCGCAAGGCCCGATTCAGAACCCCGGCACGTATACGCCCGGTGCGGCCTATCAAGCGCCCGAGTATCAGGCTCCGGCTCCGTATCAGCAGGCCACGCCGTTTGCGCGGAACGAGTATCAGGCGGCCACGCCGTTTGGCCGAGATGAGTATCAAGCGGCCACGCCGTTTGCCGCGCCGACCGCGGCAGACATGGGGCAAGATCCCGGCTATCAGTTCCGTTTGAGCGAAGGCCAGAAAGCGTTGGAACGGTCGGGTGCAGCGCGTGGGGTCACCAACACGGGTGGCAACATGAAGGGCATCTTAGACTATGGCCAGCAGGCCGCGTCTCAGGAGTACGGGAACGTCTACAACCGCAACCTGAACACGTACAACACGAACGAAGCGAATCGGGCCGGGGCGTATCAGACGAACTACGGGAACGCGCTCAATGCGTATAACGCCAACGAGGCGAATCGCGCTGGCGCGTATCAGACGAACTACGGCAACGCCTTTGGCGCGTACAACGCGAACGAAGCGAATCGGGCCGGGGCGTACAACACGAACGCGCAGAACGCCTATCAGCAATATTCCACGAATGCGTTGGCGCAGAACGCCTACAACCAGGATACCGAAGCGCGGCGGTCTGGCGCATTTGGCGTGAACACGAATCTGTATCAGCAGCAGCAGGCAGACGCCTACAACCGTTCGCAGCAAGCCTACAATGATGCGGTCGCAGCGTTTACCCTGAAAACGAATCAGCAGCGGCAATACGAGCGCGACCGGATGAACGACATCCAATTCGCGGCGGGGGCCTAATGGCGTTTAACTTTCAGGCGTATCGGAACCCCTACGTCGGCACCATTGCCGAGCTGTTGAGTCGTGGCGAGGATGCGAAGGCGAAGGCGCTGATTGACGTGGCGAATGCCCAGGCGCAGGCGGCACAGGTGCGTGGGCAGGCGTATGGCGGGGCCGTCGAGAGCGTGGGCAAGATTGTGAGCGGCATCCCCGCTCAGATTCAAGCCGGTAAGGATCAAGCGTTTAAGACGGCACAGCAAGCGCGGCTGGTGCAGCAGCAGAAGCTTGAAGACGCCGCGCAGGCGCGTCAAGATGCGGCGCGTGTGAAGTTTAGCGAGTTTCAAGCTAATCCGAATGTGACAACGGTTACGCCTAGTCAAGCTGGGAGTTTGTCAGACCGGATGTTGCCATCGTTTAGCCCTGATACGTTTGTGCCTGATGGCACAGCCACGTCTTCAGACACGTTTGGTGGAATGCTGCGGAACGCCAACGTCTTTGGTCAACAACCGGCATCGCAACGACTGGCTGACGTGTTTCCTTCGGTATCGATGTCAGGCAACGCAGCGCGAGCGCCTCGTTTGACGCCGACGATGTCTGTTCCTGAGATAACGAACGTCACCAACACTTCAAAACGCATGAGCGTTGGTGGTGTCAACGGGCTGGACTTGTGGGACATTGATGCGTATGCCAAACAGATGGCGGCGGCTGGTCTGAGTGCGGAAGCACAACCATCATTGGCGTTGATGCGGGCCTCAAACGAGGACATGGAAAAACACCAGGCATCCGCACTCGCGGTGGCAAGAAACGATGCCGCGCGTATCTTGAAGTTTGCGGACTCTCAGATTCCATCAGCGGTCGATCAACTGGTTGAGAAATACAGCAACAACGGCGTGTTCCCAACGCAACAGTTGGAGATGGTCAAGCAGCAGATTGGTGCTATCAAGCAACTGCCACAAGACCAGCAATTGCTTGCGTATAAGAAGCTGGTTCAAGCTGTTGGCGACGTAACGCCCAGGCTTGTAAGTGTTGGCGTTGACCAAAAGCTTGTAGATGCCGATACAAACGAAGTTGTAGCTCAAGGCGCTTCGTCTCCGAAGAGGGCACCAACCGAAGTTGAAGTGAGATTGGCGGCAGTCAACAACGACCCTGTGCGATACGTGCAGTCGGAGATTGATGCTGCTGACAAGCTTGAAAAAGGTAGGAACTCTCGCAGCAACGCTTCATTGCAAAACTCGTGGAACATCGCGTTGAACTCGTCTAAGAAGCAAGGCATGTCTTGGGCAAAGGACGCTGATGAGCAAGAGCGATACATGACGCCTGACGAAATTCGTTCAAGCGGAGCCACGCGTCCAGATACGGCTGACATGAGAAACAAGCAAGTTGGCAGGGGCAATTTGGCTAGGACTGTTGATGAGGTCCAGGCCTTGTCTTTGTCAATCATTGACAAAGTTGGAGTAAAACAACGCGCGAACGCAATCAAACGCGGTTCTGCTGCGGTGTTTGGTAACGACCCTGCATTTAAAACGTATCAAGATGCGCGTCTTGCGATTGCTGGCAATCTAGCTGTTGGGCAACAAGGTTCACGTCCAAGCGACGCCGATGTCATTCGCATTTGGTTGCCGCTGGTGCCAGATGCGTACTCAGACACAAGAGACAGCGCAACAATGAAATGGAGACTGGTCCGTAGCATGTCAGCGTTGCCCACTGAGGAAGTTGTTAATCCCGGCGAAGACCTTGGAGTCAATTTTGGCGACAAGTAAGGTTGCTCCAGTCGTTGGCGCACGGCATACAAACGCAAGTGGTGTCACTGGCGAATGGAACGGGTCAACATGGGTCAAGGTTGTTGACGCGGCAGACACGCCAGCGCCTGAACGGTCATGGACGGACGCGGCTATCTCAACGGGCTTACGTATTGTGCCAGCGGTGGCGGGTGGACTAGCTGGCACGCTTGCTGGCCCACTTGCTCCAATTGCCGTGCCTGTTCTTAGTGCAGCTGGCGGCGCAGTTGGCGCATATCTTGACCAGTTATATCAAGGTCAAGAGTTCAACCCGATGGACATTGTTGCATCTGGAGCCTTAAATGCAATTCCCGTTGGGAAGTATGTGGTTGGCGCTGGCAAAGCAGCTCTTCGCGCAGTCTCTCCGCAAGCAGAAAGATATGTAGCGGGCAAACTAGCATCAGCGGCTGTGCCGATTGGCGCAAACGTGTTTGAGCGAGCGAAGGCGGCAAACGCGCTTGGCCTTGCGGTAAAGGGCGCTGCCGTCGGTGCGCCAACTGCTGCTATTGAAAACACGATAAACCGTGCCGTGCAAGGACAAGGCATAAGCCTTCAAGACATAGGACAAGACTTGACGCTGGGCGCGTTGATCGGCGGAGCGGCCCGCGTTGCGCCTAAAGTGGCGCAGTTGCCGTTCCGTAAAGCGGCTCCTCGCGCAGGAGAAGGTATCCCTGTCCGAGTTAGGCAGAAAGAGTACGTCGATGACCCGCGCAGACTTCTTGATAACACGGCAGACAGGGCGGCTGGTCGTCCTGAAACGTCAAGCCCTGCGTCCGTGGCGGCAAGTCGCGGATATACGGGCACGATTAACGATCAACTTGACCAAGCGTCTGCTGGCATTGTTGAAGCGAGTAAACGTATTGAAGAAGGTTTATCAAAGTCAGATGTCTCGACAATCCCGTTGTCCGATACAGGCAATCTGACGCAGCAACTGGATTCGTTGTCTGCATATTTTGGTGGGTCAAGCAAAGCCGATGCGCGGTCAGCCGCTGCGAATCGTCTTGCGAATGCGGTCAGAGGGAAAGTTCGCGTTGACCCGAAGGTTGTGTATGACATCAAGAAGTTCATAGACGGCGCACGGTCAGACGCATCATTTTCAAAAGACCCAGGCCAACTGTCGTCACAGTCGGCGCTTGTGGATTTATCAAACAGCGTCAGAAGCGACCTCAAAGACGCATTGCCGTCTATCGCTGCGTTGCTTGACTACCAACACGGCAACTATGGGCTGTTGAGCAATCTTGCGGAGTCTGGAGCCAATCGCCCAAGCGGTTTGTCAACGGCTGATTACCTTGCCGGTCTTGCTACGTTGTCTTCTGCTCCAGTCAGCAAAACGGCTGCGGCGACCATTGCTGTGGCTGGCCTTGTTCGCAAGAAGGTAGCGGAAAGCCCACGGGCACGTGCTGTGCTAGGCAACATGTTGAACTACGTCGCTGGGAATCGACTTGATGAAATTCCTCAAGTTGGTGACTTGCCGACAACGACGATACGTGGAGAACTTGGTCCCGGTGCTACGCGCATCGAGCAATACGCGACAGGCGACTCTTCGTTTGTCAGGGCTGGAGAAGGCCCAGTCATTCAACAAGTGCAACCTCGACTGCCACCTCGCGGAAGCACAAGCTATATGACAGGTAGAGGTCGTGTTAAGCAGAATGCCGGAGATCCTAATTCGATTCCGCAGTCTCCCTTACGCGCAGGTGGAGCCAATCAGCCGGGTGGATTTGGAGGCATTATATCACCCGGTGGTGTAATGCCGCCAGAACAGGTGCCATTCACAGGTTCTGCTCCTATAGGTGGACAACCTTCGCGTGGTGAGCCACGGGTGCGGACAATACCGCCAGTGCTTGACCCTGACGTGATTGTGACACCTGTGCCGAATCGTGTGTCTCCTCCAGCCAACGTGTTGGAAGGTGAAATCCTTCAAAGTAACGCGCCAGTAGTCCCTCCTGTTCGTGTAAGCAACGGAGAGACGAACGTGGCGAAACAGGAACGATCTGCGCGGAAACTGCGAACAGCGAAGCCTACTGTTGAAAAGGCCCCTCCAGCAAACGCCACGGTGTCAAAGACGGCACAAGCCACGGATACACCAGCAGAGGCCGCGAAGGAAATACAGTCGGAAGTCTCTCGGGTGATTGATGTGGATGGCGTTACTAAAGCGATGGAAATCAAACGACGGGTATTGGCCGCGTTGATGGAAGAGATGGAACCGGCAAAGAAATCTTTAGAGAAATGGGACACGTCAGGTATTGACAAAAAAGGACGGCGTGTCAATGTGCCAAGCCCGTATACTGAGACGATATTGCTGACCATTCCAGGCGATGGAGCGTTCCGTATCCCTCGAACGCCTGACGCGATTACCGCTGTGATGAAGCGTATTACAGGCGCATCAAGCAGCGCATGGCAAGGTGTGGGCAACGTCAAAAGCCCGATGCCGGTCAGCAAGCCAAAGATTCCCACGGCAACGTGGTAAGAAGGACAACCTAAATGGCAGGCACACTCACTCCAACCCCCTACCAGACCGTCCTCGACGCCGACGGTGTGGCCGTCTCTGGGGCGCTGATTTACACGTATACCGGAGGCACCTCGACCGCCGCGGCCACCTACACGACCGCGGACTTGTCGGTCGCGAATGCGAACCCCATCGTGGCCGACGCAGGGGGGCGCTACGTCGCCTACCTGACCGCTGGCGCGAACATGAAGTTTGTGTTCAAGACGGCGGCAGGGGCCACCATTCGAACGCAGGATGACATCCTGTCGGTCCCTGGCTCGGCGGTGAACCTCGACATTCAGGGCACGGTCGGCGTTGCGGTGACGGCGGGACAGGTGTGTTATCTGTCGTCGGGCGCAGAAGCCACGCCGTTGACGGCGGGACTCTGGTATCTGACCGATGCCGACTTTGCGGTGAGCAGCACGACGTGTCAGTCAATCGGTGTGGCGGTGAGTGCGATCGCGATCAACACGGCGGGCACGATTCGGTTGGCGGGCGTGGTGTCGTCGGCCTCAGCGGTGGTGACCGGCAGCACGTACTACGTGTCGGCCACGGCAGGGGCGATCACGACGGTCGCTCCGGCGTTCTCGCGCACGGTGGGGGTGGCAACGACCACTTCCACGCTGTTGCTGGCCGCGACATCGGCAGTGGTGGCACAGCTCCCCAATCCGATCACCCAAGACTTACTGTTCACCGACGCCACCTACGACATCGGCAAGTCGGGCGCGTCACGGCCTCGGGACGTGTTCGCGTCGCGCAATGCCACGATTGGCGGCACGTTGGGCGTCACGGGGGCCACCACCCTGTCCTCGACTGTGTCCACGGGGGCACTGACGGTGACGGGCACAGCGACCGTCTCTTCGACCCTGGCGATCACGGGGACCACCACGCTGACCGGTGGACTGAACACCCCCTTGGTGGTGGCACAGGGCGGCTCGGGCGTGGCCTCGCACACCGCGTATGGCGTGATTGTGGGCGGCACCACCAGCACGGCGGCAACGCAGACCGTCACCCCTGGCACGTCGGGGTATGTGTTGACCAGCGCCGGGTCGTCGGCTGTGCCGACGTGGGCGGTGGGCGGAACCGAGGTGGTTGATCAGGATAATATTTTGGCCAATCAGGTGTTTAGTTAGGCGGTTTAAATTATGGCGACTACCTTTGCAAAAGTTGTATTAAGCGGTTCGACCAATGGCAAGCAGATCAAGGTCGCTGCCACCGCCACGGCGGGCACGACCATCCATACCGCCAGCGCGACCTCGCTTGATGAAATTTGGATCTATGCCGTCAATTCAAGTACCTCTACGGTGAAGCTCACGCTGGAATGGGGCGAAGCGACTGCGCCAGATGGAAATATCGAGGTTACAATTCCAAACGAAGGCGGCTATACGCTGGTCGTTCCCGGCCTGTTGCTGACCAACAGCCTTGTCGTGAAAGCCTTCGCGGCCACCGCAAACGTGATCCTGTTAAACGGATACGTCAATCGCATCACGTAGAGGAAAATCATGCGACGTGGACGAGCGACAGGGTTAGTGAACGCAGTTGTTTCGAATTGGGGTCGGTCGCCGGGACTCATTAAGTCTATCCAGTATGTCTCGGTCACTCCCTCTGGGTCTTCACTCACGACGAATACGACGATAAATGCTGTCACCGTAGCCGATACGGTGGTTCTGTTTCTTGGGTTGAGTGCAGACAACGACGCTAATGCGGCGAGGATGAAAGTTACTCTGACCAGCACCACGAACGTCCAATTCACAGTGAACACGAACCCCACCTTCTCTGGCATCACGGCGAAAGCCGTGGTGATTGAGTTTAAGGCCGGGTTTATCAAGACCAATCAGGATTTCGAGATAGCCCTGACTGGAGTGGCCTCTGGCACAGTGACCATTTCGGCGGTTGCGGTGGCCAATACGATGATTATCCCAAGGGGGTGGACGGTTACAGCAACCTCCCAGACGATTTCCGTATCTGGGGGTCTAAGCCTGACGCTGACGAATACCACAACGGTTACAGGCGCTCGGCATGGCACCGATGGGAACGTGGCCTTGGCTGGGACGGCTTTGGAGTTTAATTAAAATGCGACAACTACAAACGCGCATCACAGATTACATCGCATATGCCGAATGGAACGGTGAGGCTCCCGGTCCTATTCCTCCCGACGCTACGTACTGTTTTGTGGATGTCACTGACACCACGGCGGCGCTTGGCGATACGTATGATCCCGCGACCGAGACGTGGACAACGCCTATCGTCCCGCCGGTTGTCCAGCAGCTGCGGATCAAGAAAACGACGTTCATTGAAATACTCACGCCGCAGGAATACGTTTCGATCCTTGGGCCACATGCCACAGACGCGATGCTTGAGTGGGGCACGGCGCTGTACGAAGCCGCCTCAGATCCGTTCCTCACGAACGATCCGAACGTCAAGGAGCTCCTGGATTATTGCGTCTCTATTTCCATTCTCAGCGCCGTGCGAGCCGATGCGATTTACGCGGAGATGATCGCGGCGTCTGTGCTGTATTCTTCTTGATTCAATATCACAATGGACGCGCAGCAACAGTTGCTCGACGAACGACACGCGGCGCTTATGGTCGCCATCCTGGGCATCAGTGAACGGCTAGACCTGTTGAACGGTCGAACCCGTGAGACGGAACAGCGCCTCGCGGTGCTGGATGATCGTAGTGGACGCAGCAATGCGATTGCGGTCAGCGCCCTGAGTGCCGTGCTTGCCGCCGGGATTTATTGGTTTATGAAATGACGATGGTGCTCGTGCGTGACGATTGCACGACCACGCGGACGCTCGGTACGTTGACGTTCCCAGACGGCTTTGTGTGCCAGACGCTGGAAGATCCTGTGCGTCCCGACGGGGTGAAGTTCGCCGGAGACACGGCCATTCCGGCAGGGCAGTACCCAGTGACGATTACCAAGAGCACGAGATTTGGCTACATGCTCCCGCTGCTCTCTGACGTGCCGTTGTTCACCGGAATCCGAATTCATCCCGGTAACACGACGGCTGACACCGAAGGCTGCATTCTGGTCGCGACGTCTCGGGGCACACACGATAACATCGTGAGTAGCAAGGCGGCGATGGCGCAGGTGCAGCGGCGCATCGCGGCGGCGTTGACTGACGCGCAAGGCGTCTGTACCATCGACATCAGGCAGCGACCGGTGACGAGCGGTGCCGAGGCTGGCGCAGGGGCGATCTCTTCTGAATATCCACCCATAGCACTTCTAGAGGCGAACGAATGACGTTGCAGTATGCGAACGCGCCCGTGTTTCTCGGCGCAACAGATTTTCTGCCCGGCTCAACGGTGCCGCTCATTGGCGGCGTGGCGATCCAGAAGCCGAACGGCACGTATCTGTCGGTGCAGCCTGACGGGAGTTATCAGGAACGGGATGCGGTGGGGCCGTGGGAGACGTTCACGATGGACGGATCAGTGAACGTGCTGCACGTCAATCCCGGTGTGCCGTATTCGATTGCGTACCGTGGCGTCTAGCGACGACGGCGCGCTGCTGCTGCTCGGCTCTGCGCCTCAACCGCCGTGGCCCCCGTCGCCGCGTGCGCCCTTGCCGCCCTTGCCCGCTGGCGATTACGACAAGGTGATGCCGTTTGCGCCGCCGTCGCAGCCGGACCTCGCGTTCTATCGCGGGAACTTCTGCGGCATTCGCGTGCCCGGCGCGCCTGCTGTTCCGGGCGGCTCCGCCGATACGGACCTGATGATGGCGTGCCTGCTGGATAACTATCCGCAGGCATGGCAGGAACAATTCCTGAACATTTACGCCTACCGATGCGGCTATACGCATTTGCAGCGGTCCATCGGGCACGCGCTCTATTACGGCAGTTCGATGCAGTCGTTCTTAGACCTCTCGCGAAAGGCGCAGTCCTATGGGTTGTTCTGCGACCAGTGGTTGATTAGCAACGAGATTCCCGGCTTTGCGAACAACCAGGATGCGACCTACTGGGCACCGATTCTCGGCCCCTACATCGACCAGATGCTCGGGGCAGGCGTGATGGACCTTTGCTGCCCAAGCTGGCAGATGGATCAACTGAATCAGGGCGCACCGGGGAATCCGACGATCTCGATCATCGCCTACGTCGCCGGGAAGCTCTCGCCGTCTATTCCGGTCTATACCCACTGGGTGAACGAAGCCCTCGCGTGGTGGAAGACCGGCGGGGAAGTGTGGTCGGACCCGTACCAGACGATCAACGTGTACGACCGCTTTACGTGGTGGCAGTGCATGAACTACTACCTGACCGGCGGACATCATCAGGGCAACGGGCAGACGGCGATTGACGATCCGCAGCTCTATCAAGACAAAATGAAAGACACGCTGAACCCGTTCTATGACGGCAGAATGGGGCACTCGCTGCGGAGCGGCAGCAATTTCAAGCTGGATACGTTTGAGAGCACGGCGCAGCTCCAGTTCGACGGCCAGTGTTCAGAAGAGATTGGCGACAGGACCGGGTATATCCTCACCTGCACGACCTCGGATGTCGGGGCCACACTGGGGATGAGTGGGTACGGGAACGGCGCTCGGAACCCGGACGGCAGCACACTCTGATCGATTCCTTTACAGGAGACACCGATGCAGCACAAGAAGAGCCTCTTTGTTAGCAAGACGTTTTGGACGAACATTATCGCGGGCGTGGTCGCTGTGGGGAGCGGACAGCTCGGGATCACTATTCCGCACGCGCCGGAGATTCTCGCTGCGGCGAATATCATGCTGCGACTCGTCACGTCGAGTGGCGTGTGTCTGAAAGAACAGTAGCCATGCGATACGTTTTCGCCTTGGGTGTGTGCCTCTGTCTCGCGGCCACGCTCGAGGCGCAGTCCCCCGTTCCGCCGGGCGTGCAGATTTGCACGGGCGAGTACGCGCTCTGTGCGTCTTCGACCTGTACGCCGGTTCTCAACGCAGACGGTAGTCCTAAACTGATCACGGTCAACGTGCAGGGCGGCGGGACCGCGCAGTATCCCGAGATGTCCTGCACCTGTCCCATTAAGACGGGACCGGCTATTGCGGACGTGCAGGGCGGCAACATGGCGGGCAGTTGCACGCCTCCCGGCGCGCAGCAAGTGTGGAGCTTCTTCGCGGTCGCGGAGCATCTGCCGCAACAAATGAACGACTGGTCCCGTGTGCTGGCGGACACCAAGGTCACGCCACAGCAGTGTGGAGCCAGCCTGAACCTGGGGGCCACGTTCGCCAACTGCTTCAGCTTCGCCTGCACCGAGACAACGAGCGTCAACGGCGTGCGACTGGCGGATTGCCGGTGTCCCGCGGGCGAGAATCTGGCGGGTGGACCTGTGGCTCCGGCGACGGCGTTCTCGATGTCAGCGGGTCAGGGCGACCCGAGTTATTGCGGGAAGCGTCCCGTCGGCGCACCGACACCGTAACGGTTTCTGCGCCTGCGTCTGCTACGTGTCCTTGCGTAGTGGGTGGCCTCGGGGACACGTCCGCTCCGCCGCCACGCTGGGGGGCCGCAGGCGCAGAGACACGTCGTGACGCACCCCGCGTTACGCTTTCGCCGCGTCGGGCGCTTTTGACCAGAGCAGGGGCCAGAGTTTCCGCGTTCGTGACGGATGGCGCAGCTTGCGAAGCGCCTTGGCTTCGATCTGGCGGATGCGTTCGCGGGAACACCCGCGTTCCGACCCGAGTTCCTCCAACGTCCGCTCCCCGTTGCCGTCCAGCCCAAACCGCTGCGTGATCACGAGCGCCTCTCGCGGCGTGAGGGTTTCCAGCGCCCCCGCGAGTCGTTCGCGCATCTCGCGTTGCACCACGGCCTCGGCGCTGGATTCGGGGAGGGTGAGATGACGAGCGGCTCCAAGTCCGACGAACATCGCGAGGGGAACGTCCCTCGCCACGCCACGCGGCCACACCTGGGCATACAGGGCGTGAGGGAACAGGACGTGGCAGTCGATCCCGAGAATGTTGGAGAGCGTGATGCAGATGGGGCGATATGTCCCGGTCGGACGGATCGCTAAGAGGGGACTAATCCGCAGGTTCAATAACTCATTGATTTGCCCCTGCGGCAGACTGTAGAAGCGGCAGAACGACGACACGCACCCCCGGCTAAAGGACCGGCGATAATCTTTGTCTTGATACGCGGCGTCACAAATCGCGTGATAGAGCCGCGCATTCTTGAACGTATATTCAATGCGGACTTCGGCGTCTTCGATCATCGAGTTCGCTCCATGAGGAGGCCGCGCACGGGCACTGCCGCAGGCGCAGGGACACGTCCGAGCGCGTGATACCGCTGGCGACAGGCGGCACCGCAGAACTTACGGTGCTGGTTCAGGCGGCGCGGGAGTGGCTGGTCGCAATACGGGCACGGGCCAGCTATACGCACAGGTCGGGCAAAAATACTCACGTCGGCCATGCGTGACAATCTCCTCGGTCTGGATGTCTTTGCACTTGGGGCAGTCGGGCGTCATGCCCGGGACCGGAAGATGATGACGGCGGACGGGAAGGGCGCACTGCCGTGCCCGTCGCCAAACTTCAGACGGCCTTTCAGGAAGCGCACCTTAACCCCGGCGCGAGGCCGCTGCCGCTCGGTATCCCAGACATACTCGTGCCACCAGCGTGTGTCGGTGCGGCTAGGAACTAGACAGACCACCACGGCCCCACACCGAGCGGCCCGACTGGCGCGATGCAGGAACGACCGGATCTGGCTATAGGGCGGGTTGCACCAGATGCGTGTGCCACAGCGTTCCCACTGGGCGTTGAGCGCATTGGTGAGATAACGCGGGACGGCTGCGTTGCTGGGCGTGGCGGCGGCATCAAGATCAAAATGGAACTCGGCATCGAGGTCCGCGAACAGCCCAGCGGGGGTGGCCCACTCGTCTGACCGGCGCGAGAAGAGGACAGGGGAGGTCACCGCCCCGGCCCCGGCATCAGGACGGCATGGAGCGCCTCGTCCACCGACCGCACGATCGCCCACGGGGCCTGCTGGAGGGCTTGCACAGCGCTCAGACGGGCCTTGGGGCCTGTCTTCACCTCGAGGGGCGTCCAGCGACGGCGATGCCAGCACAGGAGGTCTGGGAGGCCTCTGCCGCTGATCTGCCAGACCGTCACCCCATGCGCCTTCAGCGCCTCGACAATGGCCGGTTCGATGGCATCTCGACGTTTCCCGGCCCCGCCGCGTCGGAATGTCATGGAAGAATCTGCGCCTTGGCCCGTGCCCGATGCCGGATCGCCTGCGCGGCGTCATAGGGCACAACCACGACGGCGGGGACGCAGGTGCGACACCAGCCATAGCCGTTCGAGCCGCGCTCGTCGATCCATTTGCGGTCGGTGCGGCGTCGGCATCGCGGGCAGATCAACCGCTTGACGACGCGGGTCAAGTTACTCACAGCGATACACCTCAGTTTGCGCCCGCAGCCCATGCGGGAAGGCCAATGGGCCGGACGTGAAGCTCTTCTCCTCGTAGACCACCCGGTCAGTCGGCTGGATGGTCAGCCGTCCATTCTCCAGCTCGATAAAATGAAACTCCTTGGCCTGTTCCGGCTGGGCGGAGAACCCGTCACCGACCGGCCCAATCGAGAATAGGTATCGCCCCTCGGACGTGGTCGCTCCGGTCTTGGCGAGACACCGCAGCCCCGACAGATACGGGTATTCCACCGTCGAGAAGTCGCTGCTGTAGCAGTCCCAGGTCTGCGCGTCCTGCGCGGTCCACGGGTCATCGGGATGCATCGAGAACGCCAGTGCCTGAGGCGGCAGAGAGCGATAGACCGCGCCGCTCTCCAACAGCACGGTGCAGCCCCACATCCGGCCCGGTGTGCTGGTCAGGCCAAACCACACCGCTGGGGCGAACCGGCAGAGTTGACCAGTCTCGCGACCGGTAAACGTGGTGTCCACGAACACGTAGAGATGCCTCAGTAATGGGCCGATGGCTGAATGAATCACAACGCTCCCGACCGCGACCGCGACCCCGACCCCGACCACGACCGCGACCGCGACCCCGACCGCGACCACGACGCCGACCGCGACCCCGACCACGACCGCGACCACAACCGCGCCCGCGACCGATATTTATGCGCCAGCGCTTGCATTGACGGCTACTTCACGATCCCGAACGCCTCGATTGACGCTTTCATCACATACAGATCTTTCGGGAGCCGCTGCGCGTCCTGCCACGCCGTGTCTGAGAAGGGGCCAGTCTCATACACGATGGACGGATTCTCTAGCAGCACGCACTCGCCGTTCACGCCCGCCAGTGTGCCGGTGTAGATGTAGTTCATGCAGAACAATGTGATCACCTCACCGAGAAGTTTATCAAGTCCTTCGCCGGTCACTTCCGTCACGTTCACAATCTTTTTCATTTCGGCTCCTGTCCTGTCAAAGTAAACACTCACAGCGCCAGCGCCTCCTCGACGCTGGTCACCACCTGCACGGTCACCCCCGCCGCCGCCATCAGCGCGTGGAACTGCACTTCGTCCTCAGTCAGCTGCTGCTTGCTCTTGACCTTCGCGCCGTCTTTGATTTCAACCCTGTTCCTCGCCGTGCCTCGCCCTGCCACGCCCAGCCATGCCTTGCCGAGCCCGGCCCTGTTCCTCGCCGTGCCCTGCCTAGCCAAGCCACGCCCCGCCCTGCCGGACCGCGTTCCTCGCCGTGCCCTGCCCTGCCCAGCCTGGCCCAGCCGCGCCGGGCCTACCCACGTTCCTTGCCACGCCGGGCCACGCCCCGCCCTGCCGAGCCGTGTTCCTTGCCCCGCCTAGCCTCGCCTAGCCAAGCCACGCCCCGCCCCGCCCCGCCCGGTTCCTCGCCCAGCCTTGCCGGGCCAAGCCACGCCCTGCCCTGCCCTGCCCTGCCGAGCCGCGTTCCTCGCCTAGCCAAGCCTCGCCGCGCCGTGCCTAGCCGTGCCTGGCCCCGTTCCTTGCCTCACCCAGCCGTGCCACGCCATGCCCGGCCACGCCTGGACACGCCGTGCCAGGCCCCGTTCCTTGTTAGCCAATCGCCGCGGGCAACACCGGCTTAGTCGTCCGCGCTTGCAGCCGGGCTGACTGGATGACCGTCGTCGCCACCCGCTGGATATGCTCCGCTTGTTGCCGCTCTTCTGCCGACAGACGCGTCCAGTCCGTACTGGTCGCGACCGCATGGGCGCGTCGGAAACTCCGCACCCCCATCCGCAGTTTCGTCGCACTCAGGTCTACCCGTTCGCCGGGCGCGAGGGCGACATACGCGCCCTCCCCCGCCCGGAGGTAGATATTGTGTTCCCGGACGAGGCGGTTCCGCCACGCCTGCGTGACCGTGCGGAACCGTGAGGCCGCAGGGGCCACATGGATCACCTCCGACACCTCGGCATACGTCATCTTGACCCCTTCGGCGGGTACCCCAAAGACAGCGAAGAGCCGATGGACATCCGCGTCCGTGGGAATCCCCGCCGCAAACAGAGGGGACTTCGTCATCGCTGCACCTGCACCGTGGCGCGAAACCGTCCCCACGGCCCCGGTTTACCGGGGCTACTGGGACGCCAATCGCCCAGTCCACAATACGTCCCCGCCATCTCCAGAATCAGCGCAAGAATCTCCCCCGTGATCGTCTCATCCACCACGGTGATGCTGCCGCTGACGCTCCACGCATTGAACCGAGGACGCACCCGCACATGCTTGGACATCCCGACCTTCGCCGCCTTCGCAAACAATTCAAACCCCAGCGAGGCGGCGGTCGTTTCGTGGACGGCGTAGTCCTTCTCCGCCGTCAGCGGCGAGAGTTTCGCCCACGGCACCTGGTTGCCGTCGCCGGTCAGCAGCGGCCAGAGCATCTGGTCCACAATCAGCCCGCTCTGCGACTGGCGTTTGTACGTTGCGCCCTTCTTGCCGGTCGGCACCCGTGCACCGCCTTCGCGCAGCAGCGTCATCAGGTTGTCGGCGGGCATCCCCAGCCGGACCCCATCGTGATAGCAGTAGCCCAGCCACTTCCACGCGGGGGTCCGGTCATCCCCGGCTTTGCTCAGGCGTTTGTTTTCGGGGTTCGCCAGCCAGCGGTCCAGTTCCGACCGCCACTTCAGATCGTCGGCGTGCATCAGCAGCGGAGACTCGCCGGTCAGGGTAATCGCGTATTTCGTGACACTCATAATAGGTTCCTCTGTGATGAGGCGTGTCGCCAGGCCACGCGCTCCGCAAGTTGACGGGTGCCACAGGCCCAGCGCGAGGCGCAGGGGGTGGGATGGGGGCAGTCGTACTGAATGCCGCCGACCGAGACGTCAGGGACAACGGGCGGGGCCGTGGCATATTCGTCCTCCCAGCGCCCGCCATGCAGCCATGTTGCCGGATGGCAATAGTCCTGGTAGTCGGGCTTGTGCTGGATATAGGCCGCGACGGCGTCCAGCAGCGTCTGGGCGTCGGTCAGGCGACGGGCCTTCGTATACGCCGTTTGCGCGGATCGCTTCGCCACCTTCCGGGGATACGCGGCCCAGAAGGCGGCAAAGTCCGCGCTACATGCGGCGTTCGTCATATTGCAAACCGAGCCACGCGGTATAGGCATCCACGAGGCGCAGCCAGACGCGGGGGTACCGGTCAGCGTCCCCCGGCTGGGTGAGATGCGCCCGCCGCCGCCGCAGCTCCGGCTCATCGGGCTGCGACAGAAGGCGGCAATAGGCGTCGTACCGCTCAGAAGGGGATGTCATCGCTCGTCGCCGGTCGCCCGGCACGGGGCGCGGCACTGACGGGCGCGGCCCCGTCACGGGGTTCACTTTTGAGGATGCGCCAGTCGGGCATCTTCTCGTGTTTCTTCGGGGACGGAGTGCTGAACACGACCACGCGCTGTTCGTGCGCGCAGGCGGGGCAGGTCACGTTTCCCGACATAAACACCTTCCCGGTCGCGGCGGCTTTGATCCACAGCACTCCGAGTTCGTTCTCGTCTTTCTTAAACGGCATACACAGACTCCTTCACGGGATATTTCGCGTTGAGATGCGTGACGAGGGTATCGGCCTCGTCGAGGAACGAGCGAAGCGCCGTCTCGTAGGCAAGTAGATCGACCTGATCCGGCGTCACCGGCAAATGGAACAACGGGGCGCGGGTAAACGCCGGACAGTAGGCGGCGAAATGGATGACAGACGCGCCCGTCAGCCACAGCGCATGGGTGAGTTGCGCGACGTAGCGGGCCGGGATCGTCGTCGGCGCGTCCAGATAGTCCAGATGGGTCGCCATGCGCGGACATTTGGTTTCCACCAGCACGTCGTAGCCGGGACCACAAACTCCGTCAGGGGAGTAGCCCACCGGCAGGGTGTCATGGGTGAGATACCCCACGGCCCGAATAGCCCCCGGCAGCAGCCCGGAGAGTTCCAGCGCGGCCAGGGCCTCGGGTTCCAGGTCCATTCCACGCTGCATGTCGGCGGACACAAACGTCGGGCCGTCATCGGGCAAGCCCGAGAGTCGCTCCCGTGCCAGCAGCATCCGCAGGTCACGCCGACCCGCCGCTTCGCCACTCCCCTTGACTTTCGCGAGGACATGCTCGGCTTGTGACGCTGACACCCGTCCGCACCGCAGGGCATACCAAGCGGTAGTCCGTTGCGCGACGTGATGCTCGATCACGACGGCATCGCCTTGACCGTGCGCTTCACCGCAGCCTTGACCTTGGCGATCCCCACAGCGTAGTGCTCGTCACCAGACTGGGCATCTTCTTGTGCGTTGAGCGGGAGCGAAAACGGCGGGGCGTCTCCCGCCGTCACCGTGGCCGCACGGACCGGCAGACCCGACGCGGCCATCGTCTGGACCAGCGCTAAGGCGGGGGCCACCACGGCCTCCTGACGGGCCTTCAGGGCCGTCCAGACGGCGATGTCCTTTCCCCGCAGCACAGCGGCATACGCGGGCTGGAGCCGAATCGTCGCCACCAGTGCCTGAAAGTTGCCGGTATCCGCAATGGGCGTCAGCGACTCCAGCCACGCCGCGTAGGCGTCCTGTGCTGACGCCACGACCGCGTCATCTTCCATCGGCAGGTCTTCCCCGGCGTAGATGTATAAGCCGAGTCCACACAGGGCAATCGCCTTGACCAGCGCCCGCTGCATGGCCGTGTTGATGGCAAACGCATCCGGCGAGACGATGGCGCGATTTTTATGGTCCATCACGGGGAGCCACACGGTTTTCGACCGGCCCCCGACCGTCACGGTGCAGCAGACCAGCGCCGTGCTGTCATGCAAAAGGCAGACGGGCTGGTCGTTCCACAGCCGATAGTCCCATGCGGCGTCAGGGTCGCGCCGCAGGAGCTGATCGACAGCCCATGCCCACGACAGGTAGGTCAGCCCGCCCTTCTTCTCCGTGTGGTCGTTGACGTTGATCGTGGCGAGGTCGGCGTAGGTAATCTCAGTCATTCTGCCTCCGCTCTGCGGGTGTCTAGTTCCAGTTTCTCAGCAAGGATCTCGTCAAGGGCGTGTTCCACCAGCGCGTCTGTCTCCAGTAGTCGCACAATGACGGCGTTGATCAGGCTGTTGTTGTGTCGGCAGACATCCAACACCAGCCGGTAGAGCGCGCCGGGCAGTCGCACACGCAGGATCATGGCGATACCCCCCAGCCGTATGTGCGATCCGGGTCCGGGTCCGGGTCCGGGTCAGGCTCCGGCTCGTCGGGTTCGCGCTCGTCGGGGTCGCGCTCGTCGGGGTCGTCCGACCAGCGATCCCGGTCACGCGGGTCGGTCGTCTTCCAGTCGTCGTAGGTCACGATGCCACCGCCCGCGCCGCACGTTGCGCGGCGTCACAGGCGCGCGTGATTTGATCAGGGGCCAAGCCTAGGGCAAAGAACTGCACGAGGTCATCAATCGCCGCCTCGCGTCCCACGGGGGCGGTGAGGGCGAGGAGGAGCGCGTGGGCGAGTCGTGCCGTGGGCTCGGTCGGAATGTCTGCGGTCATCGTGATACCTACCTTGTGAGTGTGGCCTCGCGAGATGGCGGGGCGACGAAGTCGCAATCCTATACGACTACAGTAGGGCGTGTCAAGCCTCTCCCTCCACGGGGTTGGCCGGGAGCATCCCCCGCAGGTGGATGTGCTTGCGCTCGAGCTTGCGCCAGTCGCTCGACATCTGTGCCCGTATCCAATAGGAGGGCCGACGCAGGCCCTGCTCCCACGCTTCAATCGTGCGGAACGAGAGCGGCGTCCCGCTGGCTTCGTGAATCCAGTGGTGGGCGAAGGCGCGGGTGTTCTGTTGGAGCACGACGCGCCGGAAGAACACGATCTGCTCAGGGGACCACACGACGAAGTTCAAGGTCTGCATGTGTCGGTAGTATACCACCGAAGACAGACGCCCTCTATTCCCGCCATCTTCGTAGGAAGAGGCACGGCACGTTCGCGAAGCTCCCGTGTCTGGCCCCGCCTCGGTCCCCGAAAGAACCTAGCAACCAGACTAAGTGCGCTGACTGGACTCCTTGCGGAGATGGCATGGTCGAGAGTTGTCAGGGCGCGACATTGCTCCCTTGCCAGTCGCACGACGAAAGGGTATGGGGTGACGCGACGGCTGACCCCAGCATCCGAGAGCGCGAACACATACAACGTGCCCCGCAGCGTGGGAAAACCTGAGCAGGAAAACTAAGGTAGGATAGAGACGTGGTCTCCGTCATACCGCAGGGTTTCACTGCCGTCTGACTGGTGGAGGGGATTTTGCCATTCCCTCCACCGCTTTTCTGAGCCTACCATAAAATGCCCCGCCGCATCCACGCCGACGATCCGACCGTGTCTGCCGACTGGCAGGATCTACTGGGTCTCGAAGCCGACAGCAACACGTATAACTGGGTCCATTATAAAAAAATCGCCGTACGGCTGGCGGATCGCGTCGAGGCGCTGGAGCACCAGCTCCGGGCGTTTGCCGGCACGGTGCCGGTCCGCCGGACGGTCAAACGGCCACGCACGTAGGCCAGCCGCGTGCGGATTGGGCGTGCGTCTGGTGGTCATCGTATGGTCTCTAGGTAGGCGCGGATTACTTCTGCGGCGACCTGCGGGACGATGGCATTGCCGTACCCGCGCAGGCGTCCCACGCGGGCGGATACCCCATGAGCCAGCGGCTGAAGGCCGGGTTGAGTTGGCCGGGCTTTGCCGTCTCGGCAGGGGAGCCAGATGAGATCGGCCCAAGGTGAACCGCCTGGTTCGCTAATTGGTCGAGGTGCATCCGGCCCGTGCCGTTCGTCGTAACGTGCGCCTCGGAGTTCGGCCCCTTGCTGTCCCGCGCTGCCGGTGTCGCCCAACTCGCCATCGTCTGTAAATCCTGAGCGCCCTGACCATGCAGCCCCGCTCCGTTTGCGTTCTGCGCTTTCGGACTCGGCCACGAACCACAGCCGCTGCCGGATGTGCGGTGCCCCGACGCACGCAGCAGGCAGACCGACCGCCCCGACGGCGTAGCCTTCTCGCTCCAGGTCATCGCAAACAAGGTCGAGCCAGCCGTGTCCAACCGCTGCTTCAACCTGCTCACCAAAGACGACTGGAGGGCGGCACTCGCGGATGAGGCGATGCCACGTCGGCCAAAGATGGCGGGGATCGGTGCCGCCAGCTTGGGTGCCTGCGGCCGAGAAGGGCTGGCAGGGACAACTACCTGTCCAAACAGGTCGGTCATCGGGCCATCCGGCGAGTCGGAGGGCGTAACTCCACCCGCCGATGCCTGCGAAGAAGTGGCACTGCGTAAATCCGGCGAGGTCGGCGGGTTGCACATCCACAATGGATCGTTCATCGACGTCTCCTGCGGGAATCTCCCCCGCACGTATCAGTTCGCGCAGCCATGCGGCGGCTTTAGCGTCGTGCTCGTTGTAATAATTCATCGCACCGCGACATCTCTGAGTGAATCACACACGGGAGGTGTGGCCGCAACACGCGCACGTCTCAAACCCGGCGGCGAGGTGCGCCAGGTCGCGCCCCAGACCCCACACAATGCCTGCACGTTTCGTGGTGCTGTTGGTGCGCCGGTCGCCGGTATCACGCACAAGCCCGAGTTCGCGCCCCCATTTTCGCGCCATGCGATGCAGGTGCGGTGAGCACCGCCGCTTTTCGACCAGGAACAGCGGGGCGAGTTCGAGGTCCGTCATCGGCCCGTGCCGGTCGAGGAGTTGGACGACGATCTCCACCGACTCGCCGCGCAATCGGGTGTTTGCTTGCAACGCCGCCGCAGCCGCGTGCGACGTGAGGGGGTCAGCGGCTCTGGCCTTCACGGGGATGTTGTCAATGGTGGTCTTCCGACCGCCGACACCGAGATCGAACAGCGGCATGTCACGCATGAAAACTCCTCCTCGCTGGCATGGTTAGAGCCAGCCCGACGCGCCGAGGAACACGAACGCCAGCACGGGTCCGACGAGCAAACTAAATAGGATGACGTCGCGCCAGGTCGGCGCAGTCATCGAATCCCCCCCAGCAGCCGCTCCACTAGTTCGACCGCCGCATAGGACCGCCCGCCGATGTTCCACCGGGTGATCTGCTCGACCGGCGTCCCGTCTGGGCCGCAGTAGGCGGGGCCGTTTTTCCAGTTGTAGATGGTGGCAACCGTGTGGTCGGCGTACGATTCGACGTGCCATTCGGCGTCAGTTTTATATGCGTCTCCGGCCATCGGGGGGCCAAAGGCGCGGACGAGTTCGGCGTAGTTGGCGATGATCTGTCCCTGTAGGCACGTTCCGGCGATGTCGATGTCGATCATGCTGGCACCCCGTCCAGGATGTCCAGCGCCTGCCGCTGACTCTCTACGATATCGGCTGGGGTCATTCCGTAGGCAAGCTGATCCACTAGCTTGTCGGCGGCGCGTTCTCGGGCGGCATCTGGGGCGGTCAGGGCCAGCACTAAAGCCTGCGTGAGTCGTGCGATCTGTGGTGTCATCGCGCCGCCCCGCGCACAACCCGCGCCACGACGCGCGGCCACAGGAATCTGTATCGCCCATGGCTTTCCTCCCAATCCCAGTAGCCGACCAGATCGTCTATCGTGCGCGACACCTGCTCTGCGCGTGCCACGTCCCCTGATGCTGCGATCCTGCGATATTTGTGCGCGGCTTCAATCGCTTGTTCGAGTCTGTGTTTTGAATTTGTCATATGTTCCTCGTTCGTTACGGTGGCCGGAGAAACCGCCCCAGCTCGGGTGTCGGCCTAGTAAATCGCGATTCCCCGGTTGTAGCAGCTTTCCACGTCCGCGCCCACTGGCACGTCACCGGGCCGCAGGATATACAGCGCCGCGCCGCGCGGATCGCCCTGCACGTAGTACGTGAGCGAAATATCCAAAACTTGGTCGAGACAACCTTGCAGCGTGGCCGGTTCGACGAGGTTTGTAATCGCGCGCTGATTCCGCATTGAGACGATGGTCTTTAGGCGCTTCATCGCGCCAGCTTCGCGATCCGCTACTGGTGCGACGAAGTGCCGGCCTGTGCTTGGTTGCGACCAGAACGGGCGATTGTTGCGGTCCTCGTCGCGCTCGATCACGCCTTCGCACTCATTCTCGGCCCAACGTGAGAGCGTCATACTGATCCGGCGTAGTGCCTGGGCTTCGGTCGGGGTAAACCCCAGCGCCTGAAGTGTCTGCTGTTGCGTATATTGGCGGAGAGCTTCGCGTTTGGTCATATGTCCCTCGTTCGTGCAAACGGTAACCGGGTGCCGCCCGGCGCGGGAGATTGGGCCGGTGGATGCCCCGGCCCCTTGCCTATCCGCGCACGGCCAGAATCCGCCGGACACGCGCATACGATGCCGCCGTAATTCCCTCAGGCGGGTGCACGGCGTACGACGTATCTTCGCCCGTGAGGTAGTTCGGCTCACTATCCACCGAATAGAACGATCGGCCGCCGTCCTCGAGGCTATAACGTCCAAATTGCGACACAAGGTCGTGCAGCGTCCAATCGGAGGGATCATCATGTTTCCAGCCGCCCCTAGAGTAGAAACCCGACTCGGCGTAGTCACCTTCCTCGGCGGACTCTTCTGTTACGACCTCGTACGTCACTCGAAACATACTCATACCCTCCTTTAATGGTTAAAACGCGTTAGTCGACTCAGCGGCACTTTTCCAAATTCGCAGCATTGATCCGACGATACTTGAGCGTCGGATCGGCAGAAATTTCTGCAGGCGTGAACGTGCCATCGTCCAGCCGGAGTGCGTCGGTCAATACCATGGCTGAGCGCCCGCCTGCGACGGGATGATATGCCTGCACTGTCCACCGGGCCTGCCCGTCACCACCGACCCGTTGTCCTGTGCTCCGGAGAAATGCGCCAGTTAGGCGGACCTTCTCGCCGACGTGGAAAATCTTAACAGTCATATTCATACCCTCCATTGAACCCTCTAACACGCTGCTAGAGGGTTCTAGCAAGGCAAGAACTAGTCGTTATCGTCTTGCCAGTCGTCGCGATCGTCACGGCGCATATTAGGGCATCTTGTCTCGTGACAAGCGACGCCATTAATGCACAAGGCCTCACAGCGCGAGCATCGAACATAGATAGCCTTGCTAAATCTGCCCATGTCGTCGCGCTCTTCGCAGCGTGAACGATCGAATCCTGCATCGATGAGTGCGTTATAGCGTTGTGTGGTGGTCATGCTATTCCTCCCTCGACGCATCAATGGCGGCCTGCTCACTATCGTATGGACCCATTGGATCACTATCCGGCATACAGCCGGGGAAGCAGGGCCAGAAGTACCAGCCCTCTTCAGGCCCTGCAGCGTGGCGCGCTCTACGTTTGTCATACGCATAGTCTTGTGCCAAGTCTTCAATCTCGCTCTGTGAGAGGTAGAAGACTTCAACATCTGGCAGCGCATACGTATCGTTTTCTCGGCTGAGGTCGCTGTAGTGCTGACTCATGGTTGCAATCTCCTTAGTGACTAGCGGGTTTTGGTGCCGAATCGGACACAGAGACGATAGCGTCCATCCCGGGATAGAAGAAGCTGAACACTGTAACCACGCTCTACTGCGCGATGAAGGACATCCGAGTACGATGCTTGGTGCGTCGTATCGAATTGCAGCCGTGAGCCTCGCCTAGTCACTGCGACGGTTGATGCTGTGCCGTAGGGCAGCGAGTCAATAAATGTCTGCTGTCGGTCTGCTGTGCTTGTTTGCGTCATCGTCTGCCTTCTTTCGAGTGACGAGCTGTAGTGCTCGCATTGAGGATGCTACTACAGCCGTAGTAGGCTGTCAACACCCCATAATGTAGTGGCACACGAATATGGCACCACAATAGGTTGTGGTCCTGTTCTCCCCATGACGCACCACATGCAACTATGCATCACCTATGCATAACCTATGGATATTCTGCGGGAAAGTTATTGATACGGTTGGCCGCCCCTCACCCTCCAGAGGCTGGTGGCTTGCTCGAGCTCTAGGGCCCTGCCCTACGCCTACCCCTAGACCTACCCCTACCCCTAGCCCTATCCCCTACCCCTACCACTACATGTAGTGCTGCCATGGGGCGTTTACCCAAGGCCGGCGCAGGAACCGAATCGCTTTTGGATCGGCGTTCCCCTCCCTAGATCTCGTTATCTCCCGCGGCGTGAAAAACCGATCTGGATACGACAGGGTGTCAGCGTGGGGGGTGGGTGGGCGCGTGGGACGGGAGGGGGAGCGCGCCCGTGCGGGCGCTTCGTCTTGGAGAGACGACGTCTTCTAGAGACGACGTCTTAGAGAGCGAAGACCACCAGAGAAAGGGTTGGCGTGAGCGGGTGTGGCTCTCCCCGCGGTGGGGCAAGCCAGACCTGGAGTCACCACCGTCGAAATGGGCGGCTGTTCACGGGTAGATAGGGCGCGGCCTCTTGGAACCCAAGAGTCAGCCTGACGTGATGCAGGCTGAACCCGCCTATCCTCGACCAAGACTTACAGTACCGACCGCCGGGTACTCCCCGCAGGCTCTAGTCGTATCGAGTCGTTGAGTGCGCCTGTCCGTGTCAGGGATGCGCCGACTCGGCTCCCACCTTGGCGACTGTGCGTCCTGGTAATCGCCTCGTGATCGATCACGTCGTGCTCCGCGCCGCCAGCGGTTGACCCTCTCAGCGCAGTGCACGCAGTATAGCAGTCTGCGGACGAATGTCTAGGGGAATTGACAAGACTTGTGATACAACCGCGTCTATGACCTTAAAACTGCCGCCTCGTCCGTATCGGGGCGGGACGTATGGGAATGGGGTGGGGAAGAAGTTCCGAGACATTGCGAAGGGACCACGGGTCCGGCAGTCGTTTGTAATGCGCGAGAAAGCGGAGTTGCTGGCCGCGTGGAAGATGGCGGTGAGTAAGCGGTTTGACCGGCTGGTGGAAGCGCAGTTGACGGCGGCGGAGGGCGTGACGCACATGCAGGCGCGGGACGCGCAGGGCAAGTGGCAGACGGTGGTCGATCCCGAGGTCATGTCGGACAAGCTGGATGCGGGAGAGCAGGCGTATCGGCTGAGTGCGATTGCGCCGAGTGCGCCGATTCTGAAGGACATCATGGACCGGATGTTTGGACAGGCGCGGCAGAGTCTGGACCTGGATGTCACGTCGACGCCAACGGCGAATCTGAGCGATGCGGAACTGAAGGCGAACATGGCGGCGTTGCTGAAGAAACTGCACGAGTAAATGCCGCTCACGTTGGACGACCAGGCGCTGTATCAGCGGCTGATGGACGAGGCGGGGCGTCGGTCGAGCGCCCGGTTTCATACATTTTTTGCGGACAGCGGTCCCACCGCCAGAGTGCTGTATCCGCGTCACTTGGAGTTCTTTGCTCAAGGCAAGGTCTTCAAGGAGCGGCTGTTTATGGCCGCCAACCGGGTCGGGAAATCGGAGGCTGGGGCCTACGAACTGACGTGTCACCTGACCGGCGTGTATCCGGCGTGGTGGGCCGGTCGTCGGTTTGACACCCCGGTCGAATGCTGGGCGGTGGGCACCAATAGCCAGACGACCCGCGACATTGTGCAAGCCAAACTGTTGGGGTCGGTGCAACTCCCCGGCACCGGGATGATTCCGGCCCACTTGATTCTGTCCACGATTAGCTCACGCGGTCTGCCCGGCGCACTGGAAGGCGCGGTCATTAAGCACAGCAGCGGCGGGTCGAGCTTGTTGGGCTTGAAGACGTATGAGCAGGGCCGTCCCAGCTTTGAAGGCACGAGTAAGCACGTCATTTGGTGTGACGAAGAACCCCCCGCGGATTGCTACACCGAGATGCTCTATCGCACGGTGACCACCAAGGGCATTGTGATGGTGACGTTTACGCCGTTGCAGGGCATGAGTGCCGTGGTCAAGGGATTCCTTGAACCGGAGACGGAGGCGTCGGCGGAGTTCAAGACGTTCATCCAAGCGGGCTGGAAGGATGTGCCGCATCTGGATGTGGACGAGCGTCGGGCCTTAATGGCGACCACGCCGCCCTACCAGATTGCCGCACGCACGGAGGGTGAACCCAGTTTGGGGTCGGGCGCAATTTACCCGATCAGCGAAAAAGATATTTTGGTGCCGACCGCCGAGATTCCCGAGACGTGGCGGCGGGTGTACGCGATGGATGTGGGCTGGAACCGCACGGCGGTGGTGTGGGGCGCACAAGACCCTGGGTCTGGGCAGATTGTGCTGTATGACGAGCATTATCAGGGGCAGGGAGAACCGGCGAGTCATGCCGAAGCGATTAAGGCGCGTGGCGCATGGATGGCTGGGGTCATTGACCCGTCGTCCTCGGGCAGCAGCCAGATTGACGGACGCACCTTGATACAAATTTATGGTCGATTAGGGTTACACCTCGACCCCGCGATCAATGCCGTCGAAGCCGGACTGACCGAAACATGGAACTTGCTGGTGTCGGGGCGGCTGAAGGTGCAGGAGCATCTCCGTAACTGGCGCAGTGAGTTTCGGAAGTATCATCGGGACGAACAGGGCAAGATTGTCAAAAGCGGCGACCACTTGATGGACGCCACGCGGTATTTGATTATTTCGGGGCGGTCGCAGATGCGGGTGCCCCCGACGCCGACGCATCGTCCGCCTCGACAGTGGGGCGCCGTGTCCAGTTGGATGGCGCATTAATCTATGGCACATACTGAAGATCTGCAACAGGCGTTGGATCGGTTCAAGATGGGGTCCGATGCCGACGTGGATCAGCGGAATCGTGAAGTCGATGCGCTGCGGTTCCAAGTGCCCGACCTGTGCTGGCCGACCGAGGTCAAGGATCAGCGCAAACCACAGATTATTGGCGGCGTTGCGATTCCGCAACGCCCGATGCTGAGTATTCCAAGTCTCGACCATCCGATTCAGCTGGTGCTGAACGCGGAGAAGGCCGCGCATTTGGGCGTGACGGTGCATCCGCTGTCTGAGGACGCCAACGACGACACGGCAGAAGTGATTCAAGGGCTGTATCGGCGGATTGAAGTGGAAAGTCGGGCGGGGCTGGCCCGGAGTTGGGCATTCGAGCGCGCCGTGAAGGCGGGCCGTGGCTATTACCGCGTCATTACCGAAGCCGACCCGGATAGCGATGATGCCTTTGACCAGCGCATCATCATTAAGCGCATCTTGCAGCAGGGGAGCGTGGTGCTGGACCCGTTCGCGCAGGAGCCGGACTTTTCGGATGGGCAGTGGGCGTTTCTCATCAACGATATGCCGTGGGAGACGTATAAACGTCGGTATCCTCGCAGTGAGATGGCGACGTTTTCCGAAGACGAGTTGTCGTCGATTGGGATGAATACGCAGCACTGGGTTTCCGGCACGGAAGGCGCGGGACGGGCGGTGCGCGTGGCCGAGTATTACCGGATGGAGTATGAAACCAGCCGGAAGGTGCTGCTGGACGATGGGTCCGAATCCGAAGAAGATGCGATTCCGGACGGACGCACGGCGCGGACGGGCGCAGAGGCCCGCACGAAAGTGGAGAAAACGCCGATTCTGTATTGGTCCACCATCAACGCGATTGAGGAGCTTGAGCCGAAGCAGGCGATGGACGGGCGGTACATCCCGATTATTCCGGTGGTGGGGCGGGAGCTGATTCCGTTTGAAGCCGAGCGGCGGTGGGTCGGCATGATTGAGCCGAACAAGGACGCGGTGCGGCTCCTGAATTACAGCGCCAGCAGTGCGGTCGAGATGGCGAGTTTGGAAACGAAAGCGCCGTACACGATGGTGGAGGGGCAGGAAGAGGGCCACGAGCAGGAGTGGCAGCTCGCCAACGTGCGGAACTTTCCGTATCTGCGGTATCGCAATGTGTCTCTGAACGGCACCCCTGCGCCACCGCCGCAGCGTACCCAAGTCGATACGTCGCGTCTCGGCCCCAGCATGTTGCTGTTGCAGCAAGCGCGGGAGTTTATCCACGAGGGGACGGGCGCATATGAGTCGGCCTTGGGTCAGCAAGCGACGAATGCCAAGAGTGGCCGAGCGGTGCTGGCGTTGCAGAACCAGCACACCGCGGGGTCGAGTCATTTTCTCGACAATCTGGCAGAAATCAGCCTGACGTATGAAGCCAAGGTGGTGTTGGACCTGATCCCTCACATCTATGACCGGCCCGGTCGTGTGGCGCGGATTCTGGACCGCGAAGATAACGCCAAGACGGTCATGTTGAACCAGCCGTTTACCATGAACCCGCAAACGAAGCGCCCGGTCGCCGCGCTGCCGCAGCCGCAGCCTCCAGCCGCCCCGCAGATGGGCATGGGGATGCCGCCGCCGGGTCAACTTCTAACGATGGGGATGCCAGGAGCGCCGCTTGCGCCTCCGCAGCGCCCGCAAGGCGGTCCGATGCCCATGAACGGCATGGCTCCCGCGCCTCCGCCGCGTCCACAAGGCAAGGTGTTGAATTACGACCTGAAGAAGGGTCGGTATGGCGTGGTAGTCAGCATTGGCAAGTCGTACAAGAGCCGCAATGAAGAAGGCGCGGATGAGATGGGCAATCTGTTCCAGGCCAATCCCAGTCTGTTCCCGATTCTTGGTGACATCTACCTCAAGTTCCGCGATTTCCCCGGTCACTTGGAAGCCGCCGAACGTGTGAAGAAGATGCTCCCGCCGCCATTGCAAGCGAAGGACGACGGCCCGGACCCGCAGCAGTTGCAGCAGCAGTTGCAGCAGGCGGGTCAGATGGTCGAGCAGTTGACGAAGGCGCTGGACGAGAAGACGAAGCTGCTGGAGATGGACGGCCAGAAACTCCAGATGCAGGCCCAGACCGCGCAGAGTGATCAAGCCGCCAAGATTGAAATAGAGCGGATGCGGAACGAGACGCAACTCGCGATTACGGCGATGAAGATTCGTGCCGACGAAGCGGGGGCGATTTTCGCGGCGGAAGTGAACCGGGTCGGCACGGGCGCGTCCCAGCAGCATCTCCAGCAGATGGCGGCGATGCAGGCGGGACAGGCGCAGGAGCAGTCGGCGCAGGACCACATCCAGTCGCAGCAGATGGCGCAGCAGCAAGCGATGCAGGCACAGGACGCGTCCGCGCAGGACGCCCAGCAGGATGCCGCCTTGTCGGTTCAGAATGGCGGCATGAACATGGAAGGCACGCCTAAGGATGTCGCCGCAGACGCCCAGCAGTTGCCGGAGGAAATGGTATGAGTGCCGCCTGGACGCGCAAAGAAGGCAAGAATCCTGCGGGCGGATTAAACGCCAAGGGCCGAGCGTCGTATCACGCCGAAACTGGCGGCACCCTACGTCCTCCGGTCAAAGCCGGGGATAACCCGCGCCGAGCCAGTTTTCTGGCGCGGATGGGCAATATGCTGGGGCCGATGACAGAACCGGACGGCGATCCGACGCGTCTGGCGTTGTCCCTCAAGGCGTGGGGCGCATCGAGCAAAGAAGACGCTCGCGCCAAAGCTAAGGCTATTAGCAAACGAAATACGTAACGGAATTGACGATTTGGCTATATGTGTGCTATTTGTAGGGAGATTTTAGAATAAATAGCTGACGTTCTCACTCGGGCGCGACTCATGACCGCGCCGACAACCGCTCCCCGGCGGGTGAGACGACAAGGGGACACACGACAAGGGGGCGTGTTTCCGGCAGATAGCCGTGAGACGCGCCTTTTGTTTTAGGTCCCCCCTTTTTTTGAGAGGCGTATGACGACAGACGCAGGACAGGTCACCGACGGCGACATCACGATTGATTCCAACCACGAGACCGTGGACCAGATTCAATCCGCCTTTGCCGACGATCCCCCCGCGGCTGATTCAGAAGCTTCTGCGCCCATCGCGGTCGCGCCAGTTGAGAAACCCACAGAGAAACGTCGGAATCGCAGCGACAGCGCGTCCGAGGCGGTTTCGTCTGCGGTCGGCAAGCAACGGGCCGCGGAACGTCGGGCCGATGCCGCCGAAGCCCGGATCGCGGAACTGTCGCGTCCGCCTGCGCCAGAAACAGAGCCAACGCCGCCCCCGGCCCACGGGAGTGAATGGGCGCGGTTCAAGGCGATGCCGGGCGTCCCGACTGTCGATCAGTTTGACGCCTACGAAGATTACTCGATGGCGATGGCGACCTTTGTCTCGGATGTCCGCGATGAAGAGCGCCAGACGCAGCGACAGGAGCGCGACCAGCAGTCCCGCGTCCAGCAGTATCAGACCCAGATGGATACCGCGTGGACCGACCGGTTGACGGCGGCGCGTGACAAGAACCCCAACTTGGATGCGGAGCTGAACCCCGACACGCCGATGAGTTTGCCCATGCAACATCTGGTCAAAGACTCGCCGCTCGGGATTGAACTCCTTCAGTGGCTCTCCGCGCATCCCGACGAATCTCAGCGTCTCTCCACGCTGCACCCGGCAGACACCTACCGGGAAATGGGGAAATTGGAAGGCCGACTCGAAGCTGCTTCTTCACCACGCGGCCCAGCACGAGTCGTCAGTAACGCGAGAGCGCCTATCAAGCCGCTGGGCACCTCGCCGCCTGTGTCTGACCCGTTTGAGATCAGCGATGACCTGTCGATGGACGAACATTTCCGTCGCATGAATGCTGCTGACCGTCAGGCGGGTCGCCTATAACTCTCTAAAGCGAGGATGATCGATGGCTAATACACTTGCCACCCCGTCCTGGACGACGAAGGAAGTCGCACGAGGCTTTATTAATAAGCTCGTGTTTCTGGCTAACGTCAACCGGACCTACGATTCGCAGTACGAAATTGCTGGCGCGAAAGTCGGCAATACCGTGAATGCCCGACTGCCCCAGCGGTTTACCGTGACGGACGGACAGGCGCTGCAGCTGCAGAACCTGTACGACCAGACGGTGCCGATTTCGCTGACCAACCAGAAGAACGTCGCGTTTGGCTACAGCAGCCAGCAGGCGACGACTGAACTGGACAACATCCGTGCTCGGTATGTTGATCCGGGGTCCGAGGCGCTGGCGAACGCGGCAGAAGTGCTGGCGTTCAATGCGGTTTATCGCGACATCTACAGTGCGGTGGGCACCCCCGGCACTACGCCGAGCGCGACCATTACGTATCTGCAGGCGGGCGTCAAACTGACCGACCTCTCGACCCCGCTCAAGGGTCGCGTGGCGGTGCTGGACCCGCTGGCGATGTCCACGCTGGCCAACACCACCTCGTCGCTGTTCAACCCAACGGCCATCATCTCTGAGAACTACGAAGAGGGCATGTTTGGGCGTCGGCAGTTGGGCGTGGATAAGTGGCTGCAGGACCCGGTGCGTCCGACGCACACGACCGGCACGTTTACGGCGTCGACTCCACTGGTCAACGGCGCAAGCCAGACCGGCAGCACGATTGCTATTGACGGCTGGGCGTCTGGCGCGTCGTCCCTCAAGAAGGGCGACATTTTCACCATCGCTGGCGTGAACAGCGTGAACCCGCTGTCCTACTCGTCCACGGGTCGTCTCCAGCAGTTCGTGGTTACGGCGGACACGTCGGATAGCGCTGGCGCAATGGCTACGCTGCCGATTAGCCCGTCGATTGTGACCTCGGGTCAGCTGCAGACAGTGGATGCGTCCCCGGCGGACAACGCGGTCGTCACGGTCCTTGGTGCGACCTCGCCTACGGCTGGCACGCTGGCGACGACCACCTCGCCGCAGTCGTTTGTCTATCACCCCGATGCGTTTGCCTTCGTGATGGCCGACCTGATGAAGCCCGGAGCGGGCGCAGAGTCCACCACGGTACGCAGCAAGGCACTTGGGTTCTCGATCCGGATGGTTGAGCAGTATCAGATTGGCACGGACCAGAATCCCAGCCGTCTGGACATCCTGATTGGTGCGGCAACTATTCAGGCGCGGCTTGCCGCGAGAGTGTGGGGTTAAGTCATGGCATTGGCAACAACGACTCTGTCGGTGGCGGTGGCCCTGGCCGACACCAGCATCACGGTCGCGTCGGCTACGTCTGTGTCGGCGGGACGACTGGTGTTGGTCGATCAGGAAATGATGAAGGTCATGCAGAGCTACGTGTCTGGCACCTCGGTGCCGGTGCAGCGTGGCATTGATGGCAGCGCGACGGTCGCGCACAAGATCACGGCCAATGTGACGCATGGGGCGGCGACAGATTTCTCAACCCCATCGGCGCAGGAAGTCGTGACGTATCAGGCGTCTCGGGCGGTGGTGGTGCAGAGCATCACGGCCACTTCGACCCTGACGCTTCCGGCAGCGGGCACGGACCTGCGTGTCATTCTCAATGGCACATCGGTCATTACCCTGACGGTCCCTGTCCCGACGAAGGACATGGACGGCACCACGCTGATGATCATCGGCAACGGCGCGGCGGCGCATGTGCTGACGTTCACGGGCGGGCTGTCTGGCGCGGGCGCGTCTTACGACGTGGTGACGGTCAACGCGACAGCCCCGATTGCCATGCAGTGTGTGGCGTGCAACGGTCTGTGGAATGCGTTTGCGGCGATTCCGATTGCCGGAACCGTCACGAACATCACGGGCACTGTCGCGTAGGTTCGGCTTTTCACAAGGGGGGCGGCACCGTGCCGTCCCTCTCTTTTCAGAGGACACATGGCGATCATTCACAATCCCGACAGCGAATACTCCCGCGAGATGACAAAGTGGAACACCCAGAAACGCCACGGCGGGATGGGCGCGAACGGCTACGAGCCGTTCCCGAAGATGGTCTATCAGGCCCGTGCGCGTGAGAACGGCAAGATCATGTGCGGCGATCCACTCGCGGCGGTCGGGGATGCGGTGGGTGAAGCGTTTGCCCGGTCCTGTCAGCAGATTGTCCAGAACCAAGAGGAACTGGACAAGTCAGTGAAGCAGGGCTGGTACGACACGCCGGACCTAGCGATTGCGGGCTACGAAGTGGCGCAGCGGTCGATGGCGGACATTGCGGCGATGCGGCATTTCACGGACCAGCGCATGGGCGAGGTCGCGCAGGCGGAAGCGAAGCTGGCCGATGACGCCACGCACGAACATCTCCCTGCGTTGCCCGAAAAGCGCAAAGCGGGACGCCCGCGGAAGGTACAGGTCCAGTAAATGGCACAAGCCAGTGGCACGTTTAATCGGTCGGTCTTGATTACCAAGAGCGACACCGTCAACTTCGACGGCAGCACCTACAGCGCGAGTGCCGCGACAAAAGCGATCCCGTCGGATGCGATCTTTGTCGGCGGGGCGGGGATTGTGGTCGCGATCTTTGAAGACGGCAGTTCCGGGGCATTTACGGTCGCGGCAGGCACCTTGCTGCCCCTGAAGTGCATCCGGGTGAACAGCACCACGACCACGGCCACGTTGATGAATGCGTTGTATCAGGTCTAATGACAGTTAGCGAACTGATCACGGCGTCGTTGCAAGACTTGCGCGTGTTGCAGGTCGGCGAGACGGTGTCGGCCAACGATGCCGCGTATGCGCTGGCGCGTTTGAATGACTGGATCAACGGTCTAGCGACAGAGGGTCTGACGGTCTACAGTCAGGCTCGGACAACCTGGACGATTTCGACGGCTGCGAGTTACACGATTGGGTCGGGGGGTGTCATCAATTGTGCGCGTCCTACGGGGCCGATGGGCGTGACCAACGTGGGGTTTCAGGACACCAGCGTTTCTCCGACGATTGAATACAACCTTGGGCCGCTGCTGACCGAAGACGCCTATGCGGGCATTGCCCAGAAGGCGTTGACCTCGGTGTATCCGCAGGCCATGTATTACAACCCGACCTTCACGTCAGGATTGGGCCTGATCTATTTGTGGCCGATTCCGACCAACACCACGTTGCAAGGGGTGATTTACACGCCCGTGCCGGTCGCAGAGTTTGCGGCGATTAGCGACACGATCAGTTTGCCGCCGGGGTATCGGCGGTTTCTTCGCACGGGATTGGCGAAAGAAATCGCCAGCGCCTTTGATGCGCCGCTGACGCCGGACTTGCAGCAAGCCGCGATGGAAAGTAAAGCCGACATCAAACGCGCCAATGTGCGACTGCTAGACTTGTCCAGCGGCGTGGCCGGATTGATTTTCGGGGGTTCGGGACCGCACTACAACATCTATTCGGACAGCTAGTCATGCAGTATCCCGGCTTTGTGTACGGCTCCAATGAGTCCCAAAGCCCGTGGGCGGACTGTGAGCGCACGGTCAACTGGTATCCCGAGCAGATTCAGTCGTCGGCGTCTCCTTATAGCGCCGCCTTGTATCCCTGTCCGGGTCAGGCGAGTTACGTGACGGTCAGCGACATCAACTGCCGGGCGTTGTTCGCGATGGCCGGTCGGTGCTTTGCCGTCATGGGGGCACACGTCTACCAGGTGCTGGTCACCAACAGCGCCTCGATTGTGACCAGCGGCACGGTGTCGAATGATCCCAATCCTGCGGGCATTGCCAGCAACGGGGACGCGGGAGGCCAGCTCCTGATTGCCTCGGCCACGAATGGCTACCTGCTCACGATTAGCACCAACACGTTGAGCGCGGTGGCGAATCTGGCGGGCATCACCACGATGGTGGGGATGATTGACGGCTACTTCTTGGCGTTTGACAGTGCCGCCTCGAAGTTTTACATCAGCGAACTGAACGATGGCGCGACGTGGGATTTGACGCAGTATGCCCAGCGCAGCATTGCCCCGGACCCGTGGAAGGCGATGGTGGTCGATGGCAGTCGGCAGATTTGGCTGATTGGGGAGCAGACGGGTGAGGTCTGGTATGACGCGGGCACATCGCCGTTCCCGTTCCAGCCGGTTCCCGGCAGCGTGTTTGGGTATGGCACCTGTGCGCCGTACAGTGTGAAGCTGGCCGCGGACAAGATGCTGTGGTTGTCACAGACCGCGGATGGCGCAGGGATTGTGGTCGCGGCGACAGGGCTGGTTCCCGCCCGCATCAGCACGTATGCGGTGGAGACGGCCATTGCGGGATATGCCCGGACGAGCATCATCACTGATGCTGAAGCGGTGGTGTATAGCGACCAGGGGCACACGTTCTATTGCCTGACGTTTCCCTCCGCGAATGCAACGTGGGTCTACGACCTCTCCACTGGCCTGTGGCACGAGCGTGGTGTCTGGGATACCGCCAGTGGCAGTTATGACTTTTGGGGGCCACGGAGCCATTGCTACGCCTTTGGGAAACATTTGGTTGGGAATCGGGAAAGCGGACAGCTTTGCACGATGGACACGACTACGACCACGGAATGCAACGGCGACCTCATTCGCCGGTTGCGGGTGCCACCGCCGCTGTGGCTGGGGCCGCAGGCACGACGGATGTTCGTGTCTCGGTTCCAGTTGCTGATGGAGCCGGGTTTGGGCACGGGGTCGGGGCAGGGCGCGGACCCACAGGTGGAGCTGCGGACCAGTACCAACCTCAAGACGTGGAGTAACAGCCAGACGGCCTCGGCGGGCGCGCAGGGCGCGTACAACACGCCGGTCTACTGGACGCGGCTGGCGAGTGCCCAGCAGATGTGGGTGCCGGAGATTGTGGTCACCGATCCGATTCTGTGGCGCATTGTGGGGGCGAGTGTCGAAGGTCGCAACTTTCAAGGGCAGGGCGCATGAATGGTGATTATTGCGCCAGTGCCGGACTTCGTGGTGGAGCAACCGGTCACGGCGAATCGGATCACGGGGCGGGTGACGCAGGCCATGCGGTATTGGCTGCTCTCGCTGGCGGATCTGGTGAATGCGAGTCCGCAGGTATTGGCGACGGCGACGGTTTCGACGCACGCGGCCTCGATTGGCTCGACGGCCTTTGCCGTACTCTTGGTACAGCCGGGCGTGTATCGCCTGTCGATGGCGGCGCGGGTGACTCGAGCGGCGACCACCAGTTCCTCGTTGACGGTCACCTTCGGGTGGACCTCGACGGTGGCGTGTACGACGAGCAGCGCCGCGATGACCGGCAACACGACCGCGACGGTGGGCAGTCTGACGTTCCTGGTGCGGGTGGACGAGGCGACGGCGATCACGTATGCGACGACCTACGCCAGCTCGGGGGCGGTGACGATGCAGTATCACTTGGACGTGCTGTGCGAGCAGGTTCTCTAGTTACACGGATACTGCCAGCCACAGAATGGGCGCGGTTGGTGGGAACCCTGTTGGAAACGGTCTGGCCGTCCTTGCACCCCGTTGACGACCGCGTGATTGTTGTGGAATGCGACGGGGCGATTGTGGGCTGTGTGGCGTTCTTGCGGAAGTGGCACATGGACGGGGCGTGGATTCGTCCGGAAGACCGTGGACGTGTGCGGGTGGCGCGTGCGTTACAGGCTGCGATGCAGGGCATGGCACGAGACCTTGAGGCGAGTGAAGT
>Ga0181355_1000056_pt1 | contig 37468 bp, 51 predicted proteins | sample Fa13VDMM15DN_FD_130099 | JGI IMG/M metagenome (GOLD analysis project Ga0181355, IMG submission 130099) | Freshwater viral communities from Lake Michigan, USA - Fa13.VD.MM15.D.N | ecosystem: Environmental > Aquatic > Freshwater > Lake | place: USA: Michigan | collected 2013-09-23 | reverse complement strand
TTTCAGTCACCCGATAGCCTCAATAGGAGATACCATGGCAACCGTCCCCAATCTGCACCTCGCTCCGCCGCCTGACGCCAAAGTCATCAAAGTGGTGATCGGCCAGCAATATGGCCAAGAGGTCATTAAGCCCGCGTCGCCCGAAGCAGAAATCTTCTGCGAAATGACCAACACCAAGACCCTGACGCGCCGAATGGTCGAACAGATCAAGCGCCTGGGCTATCGCATCGAAGTCATCCCCACCGAACCGAAGGAACTTTAATCATGAACCAGAAATACGAATTCGTTGAAAACGACACGAAGACTTCTTACGATGGCCGCGTTTTGAAGCGCATTCGTGCGCTGGTCGCAATTGGGGTTTTAGTGTCTCCTGGCGATCTTGGAGGGTACATCGAAGCTGAGGTCAATCTTTCGGTGTCTGGTGACGCTTGGGTGTTTGGTAACGCTTGGGTGTTTGGTAACGCTCGGGTGTTTGGTGACGCTTGGGTGTTTGGTAACGCTTGGGTGTTTGGTGACGCTGAGGTGTCTGGTGACGCTCGGGTGTTTGGTAACGCTGAGGTGTTTGGTAACGCTCGGGTGTTTGGTAACGCTGAGGTGTCTGGTAACGCTGAGGTGTCTGGTAACGCTGAGGTGTCTGGTAACACTGAGGTGATGTGGTTTTCAAAGGTCGGCTCTGAAAATGGTACTCTAACTGCGTGCAGGGGCAAAGGTAACACAATCATCGTGACTCGGGGCTGTTTCCTTGGTACTGTCGAAGAGTTCGAAACTGCTGTCGCTCGAAAGCACGGTGGTTCTAAGGTGGGGCTTGAGTATAAGCTCCTGGTCCAAGTCATTCGATCGAGGCTCGCAAAATGACCAAGTTTAAAGTTCTCAACAATGACTTCCTCGAAATCGGGCGAGTTGACGCTGTGACCGCTGAAGCCGCTCTGTCGAAGGCCAAGTCCGACCCCAAGATCAAACGCCAATGCTTGAATCCCATGGTCGAGGAAGTGAAAGCTCCGATCCAAGATTCCCGTGTTCGGATGTACCGGCAATGAAAGCCCTGGCCTGCCCCCCTTGCCACGGCAATTGCAATCAAGGCCGTTCTTGTCCTCGAAACTCGAATTTCGATGGCTCGCCCATTGATGGCGTTCGCGATCTGAGCTACTGGAAGCGTCGGATCGTTCAGAATCCGTTCGTGAAGATCGAACGTTGTTCTGACCCCATGATGTGGTACGCCACCAAAGTCGGTCAAGATATTTTGATTGAGCGGGTCGACCGCGACGGGTTGTGGGCACGAGAGGGAGGCGCATATAACGCCATCAATATCATCCGTTTTTCGGATGTCTAAGACGGTCCACAAGAAAATACCCCGGCCTCTATCTTACTGGTTGCGACACAAGCGCCAGAAGTGTAAGTGCTTGGGGTATTGGTTCCCCCATCGCAAGGGTGGGGGAGCTTGTGAACATTCCTCCAAGGCCGATTATTATCACGCCCTGAGACAGGGGCTTTCCCAGGCTGAGGCTATGCAGTTGCTGTCTGTGTCCGACTTGGAAAAGCTCTTCCCGCTGCCCGATTCAACCCCGTCCGATGATTCGGACATCCCATTCTGAGGACCAAATGAAGAACGACATCGATGTTACCTTCGACACCAAGACACGGCGGCTGGTGTTCAAAGCTCCCTTTCACATGAGCGACGTTGTCCGGGGGTTCCCGTCGCGCCGCTTCGACCCCAAGGGTAAGGTCTGGAAAGTGCCACTTGTTAAGGCGAACATCAACCATCTTCGTGAAGTCTTTCATCTGTACCCGTTCAACGTGTCGACTGAAGCTCAAGCAGCTTGTGCTGATCATGAGGCATTGATGGCTGGCCCCAAGTACGTGCCCTTCCCCCGTCATATCTATGACTTCAAGAAGTCCCAGCTTAAATATGATCCGATGCAGCATCAAGATAAGATGCTCGATCTAGCTTACGGGCTTAAGGCGTCGGCGTGGTTCGCCAAGATGGGGACGGGCAAGACATTTGCGGCTGTTCACCTTGCAATGGCCCGATGGGCCGCAGGCCAGATTGATGCCGTGATGATTATTTGCCCCTCCACTCTTCGTCGTACATGGCTCAAAGAGTTGGCCAAGTATGCCACGTACGACTATGATTTCCGGATTCATGAGACAAAGGCCCCGTGGTTGAAGGAGTTCTATGCGACACGAGCCCAATTTGGTAAAGATGCCCTTCCCATTCTTGCGGTGTCCGTCGAGGGTCTTGGCGTGTCCGAGGCACTTTACGATTCAGCCTGCGGGTTCCTTGTTTCACGCCATGTCATGGTTATATGTGATGAATCTTCACGAATCAAAAATCCTGAGGCAAAGCGTACGAAAAGGACGATTGACATTGGTGCTGCAGCTGAATATCGAATGATTCTCAATGGTACACCCATCGCTCTCGGTATTCAAGACTTGTGGAGTCAATATGAATTCCTGGACCCCAACATCATCGGGTGCGGAGATTATTGGGCTTTCAAGACTCGGTACATTGTGATGGGGGGGTATGAGAACAAACAGATTGTCGGCGTACAGAACGTTGATGAACTGATGAAGGCGATTATTCCCTATACCTGTGAAGTCGGGAAAGATGTTCTGAATTTGCCGCCCAAGGTCGCGAAGCCGATCTATTGCGAAGCGAGTTCGGTCCAGAAGATGCTATTCAAGCTGATCATCAAGGGGCCGACCGGTCATCCTGCCGAGCCGATCATTAAAGTCGAGAATGTGCTCGAACGGAATCTCCGTCTTCAACAAGTAGTGGGGGGTTATCTGCCCCGAGGCGTGCCATCCAAGAAGATGATTGACGGGATTGAATGTGAAGTGATCGAGACGGTCATTGAGCCGTTGGCGGACAACCCCAAGCTGAATTTGCTGCTTGACATGATCGAGGATAATTATGCCGGAACAAAGTTCATTATTTGGACCACCTTCGTCCACGAAATCGAACATATCCGAGACACCCTCGCCAAAAAGTTCGGCCCCGAAACTGTCGAATGTTACTACGGAAAAACCGAAATGGACGACCGGAGCCGTATTGAAGATCGGTACTGTAACGATAGCAGTATGCGATTCTTCATTGGAAACCCTGTGGCCGCTGGTTTGGGACTCACTCTCATCAGCGGAGAGAATGACGCTATGGTCTATTACAGCGGGACCAATGCATACATCGACCGAGCCCAATCCGAAGATCGTGCTCACCGAATTGGCCAAAAGAACTTGGTGACCGTTATTGATTTGATCATGGAGCGAACAATTGATGAAGTGATCCAAGCTTCGATCGGTGAGAAGATGAATGTTGAGGAGTATTTGATGACCAGAATCGCACAAGGGTTGAGCATTTATGACCAAATGATGGGATAAAGTAGGATCGATCCTACTAGACAGTAGGACTCCGCCATGGTACACTCGGTACCTGATAGATACATAGGACATCAAATGAACAACCCGACTGTTTGGATTGTTAAAGAGCAAATGATCCGTGGCGAGACGCAGCCAATCCCCATGGATTACAGCCCGGCCATGGCCTTTGGCGACATCGAGTTCATCACACATCACGACATGCCTTTGTATGGCAAATCCTCTGTCCAAGAACATTGGAACCGTGATGTGCAGAGCTTCGTGAAGAAATACGATCCGGACCGTGATTACATCATCACGACCGGCCAACCGATGGCGATTCTTGCTGTCGGGTTCGCACTGGGACAAGAGGGCAAATGCCCTCGGTTTCTGGTTTGGAGGCGCGAAGAAAACCGTTATCGCGTCGTGAATTTTGACTCCACACTCGCTTGCGAGTCGATTGTTTAAAGGAATAGTAGCAATGAGCAATCTTACCGTTTCCCGTTACGAGGGTCTGCTGGCCAATCTCGATGCCGGTGTCAATGAACTCCGTGATGCCGAATTCTTCGATTTGGCCGAGACTCTCGAAGACGCCATCCTGTTTCTGCAGGTCATCCGCTCGCTCGACATCTTGATTGATGACCCGGCACCCGCCGAGAAGATGACGGGTGATATGGAAACCCTGCGTCAGCTTTGCGTCAAGATGAAGGAACTGCAGAATCAAGCGCTGGTCCTTAAGGCCCAGGCCGCTGATGTCCGCATCCCGCTCGACGAATTGCGTCTCAAGAAAATCCCCGAATTGATGGAGAGCCTGGAAGTCAAGACCACGACTTTCACAGGCTTGGGGCGGGTTCAGCTTGCATCCGATCTCTACGCGTCAACACGCAAAGGCCAGAAAGAGGCTGCAATGCAGTGGCTCCGTGATTGTGGTTATGAGGACATGATTAAGGAGACGTACAACGCGTCCAGTCTCAAGGCCCTGTTCCGCCGCCAGATCATTGAAGGTGTTGACATCCCCGAGGAAATCTTCTCGGTCACACCTTTCGTCCGTGCCTCCATCGTGAAAGCCTGATCATGGTCAAGAAGATCATCACTCCTTCGACCCCCGTCACGGTCGCTAATTGCAACTTCGTGGGGCAAGAAGCCACGAATGAACATACCCGTACCGCAGTGGTGGCTCTTGCGGATGCGGCGAAAGCAAATGCCGATGCCATCAATCAAATTGCCCAAGCATTGAAAGGCCCGGCCAATAACAGCATCGGCTTGATGATTCGGCAGGGTTCCGATGAGTAAGATCGAGGTCCACGAAACCGAGGTCGCTGGTCAAACGGGCGTGATCCTGGTCGTGCCGCCCGAAATGCTGGATTTCTTCCGGCAAGTGATTGAGAAGGGCATGGCCTTTGAGTTCGGCCAACCCGCTCAATTGTACGACTTCACCGACCGGCTCCGTCTGGTCAAATAGATAGTTTCCAGGAGATTATCATGCTGTTCATGTTTGTTGTGGTCGGTCTGGTCGTCTTCTGGGATTACTGAGTTCCCAACCTTCATCCATCCTGTATCGGGCGCAGCGGGTGAATTTCAATCCAGCCCTTTGAAAGTGTAATATGACTACCAAGAAAGCAGCAACCGAAGTCGCAGTTCAACAGTCCGGCGCTCTGGCGTTCGCGAATGAAGTCCCCGACTATATCAAGCAAGGCGGCAATCGTGGTTCGGAAGAAGTCAAGTCTACGGACATGGTTCTGCCGCGCCTGGAGATTGTCCAGGCTCTGAGCCCGATCAAGGAGGAGAACGAGCATGTCAAGGAGGGCTACCTGTTCAATTCCGTGACTCAAGAAGTCATCGGCGATCTGGCCTACTTCGTGCCCGTCTATTTCCGTCTGGAGTACCTGATCTGGAAGGATCAAGACCAGGGTGGTGGTTTCTTCGGCTCCTTCAACTCGAAGGAAGAGGCCGACGCTCGTCGCATGGAAGTGATCGAGGAGGGCGAGAATCCCGATTACATCGAAATCGTGGACACCCCCGTCCAATACGGTCTGCGTATCACTCCGGAAGGCGTGTGCGAGCAAATCGTGATTTCGATGGCCAAGACCAAGACCAAGGTGTCTCGCAAGTGGAACGCGATGATCCAGATTGCCGGTGGTGATCGTTTCAGCCGTGTCTACAAGCTGACCACCTTCAAGGATGAGAACAAGAGGGGCCAAAAGTTCTTCAACTATGTCGTCCAGCCTGCTGGGTTCACCCCCGAGAAGGTCTATCGTGAGGCCGAGCGTCTGTACGAAGTTCTGAAGACGCAAGATTTCCGCGTTGCCCACGAGACGGTCACCGAAGTTGGTGAAGGTCGTGGCGAGTCGGCGGGCGGGGATCGCGGCGAGATTTAACCGGTTGTCTCCTCCGGGCTCCGGCCCGGATTTCCGTCCCCGGTGCGCTTCCCGCAGTTGCCTACCGGGGGCTTTTTCTTATAGGATATAGCCCCGTGGATTTCCCCCGAATTGACAAAGGAATACCCCTTGGCCTTGACTACGAAACTTCCGGACTCGATTACTGGTCCCCGGATTTTCGCGTCCACAACGTTGCTGTTGCCGTTCCGGGCCAATGCTGGGCATTCGATTTCCGCGCTCACCCTGAGGCTGCCAAATGGCTCGCAGATTTGCTACCGGGGCGAGAGATTGCAGCGCACTTTGCGCAGTTTGAATATCAGTGCACCCGTGTGCTAAAGATCGACCCGCGCTCGATTGACTGGTATTGCACGATGACTGCTGCTTGCCTTATCAACGAGCACGAACTGACTTACAAACTCGACGCTGTTTGCGCGATGTTCGGTGTAGACTCCGCCAAGTCGGAGAACCTGCGCCGGATCATGGACGCGCTGGGCGTCGATACCGCAGCTGCCGCACTCGCTGCCATCGGGCGGGCTCCCGCCGATCTGGTCGCTACCTATGTAGCGGGCGACGCTCGCGATGCGCTGGAAGTATACTATGCTCAAAAGGCCGAAATAGCCCGTCAGGACCTGGAGAAAGTGGTTCGACTTGAGCGTGATTTGATCCCCGTCCTTGCCGACATGTCTTGGCACGGCATTCGGGTCGATCTTGAGGCCGCACATGCGGCCATCCCCCAGCTTGATGAGCAGGAAGCCAAGCTCCAGGCTGAAGTCAACGAAATCTCCGGAAGGAAGCTCAATGTCAATTCTCCAGTTCAGCTACGAGAGTTTTTTAAGCCTGAGCCCATCAACAAATACCAATGGCAACTCATTGACGGAACTCTCGTCGGCCCCACCAAAGGCGGCAAAGGCCCGTCGCTTGACGCCAAGGCTATGCTTGAAATCAAGCACCCCCTCGCTGCGAAAGTGTTGGCTCTTCGTAAGACCATCAAGCTACGGGATACCTTCATCCGAGGTCATGTTATTGGAAGTGCTGATGGGGAAGGTTACGTCCACACGACGTTCAACCAAACGCGCAACGACACCGACGCAGGCACAGTTACGGGCCGTCTCTCGTCTACCGATCCGGCGCTCCAACAAATCACGAAGCGTGATAAGCAAAACGCCTCGATTTTGAGGGCGATGTTTCTCCCAGATGTAGGGGATCAATGGCTATGCGCGGACTATTCGCAAGTGGACTTCAGGTGTGGTGCGCACTTACAGAACGACCCGAACGTGATTGCGGCATACTGGAACGATCCATCGCTGGATTATCACCAAATTGTGTCCGACATGACCGGAATCCCACGAAATGCACCGTATGCGGGTGCACCATACACGAAGCAGATCAATCTCGGTCTGTCGTTTGGCGCGGGTACAGGAAAACTGGCCTTTATGATGAACATGCCATTCACAGTCCGGGAATCTCGGGGCAAAATGCAATACGTGGCAGGTCAGGAAGCGATTGATATCTTCAACCTCTACCACCGCAAACTGCCTGCGGTGAAGGAATTCATGAAGAAAGCCGAAAATGTCGCAAAAGAGTCCCACTACGTTAAAACAGCAATTGGAAGACGACTACGATTCCCACGAGGAATGGGCACGCATAAGGCGGCAGGACTCCTCTATCAGGCTTATGCGGCTGATCTTCATAAGTTTGGTCTTGTTCTGGTCGATCGTGCTATACAGGATAATCAGTTACCTGCGCGGCTGATGATGTCTTGCCATGACGAAATCGGGGTGTCAATGAAAGAAGACCCCGAAGTCAAACAGGTCATCCAATCGGCGTACACGAATTTCAACTCCGAGACATCACCAATTCGCATGCGGGTCCCCATCACCGCAAGTGGAGATTTCGGAGTCAACTGGTGGGAAGCTAGTAAATAGGAGATAGCAATGAGCATTATCATCTATGGCCCTCAGGGTTGTGGCAAGACGCTCCAGGCCGAGCGGCTTCGTAAACATTTCAAGATGGAGGAGGTCTGTGACGATGAAATGGACCCCTACCCCTTGATGATCAAACAGCAGGAAGAGTTCAAGGCCGGTAAGGTCTTGTTCTTGACTAACATCAACCCCAAGCAAAAGGATTATGATACTCGATACGGCGACTACGACACCCGGCGAGTTCTGTCCTTTGATCAAGCAATGAAACTTCTGGAGAATAGATAATGGCACATAAAATCGATCTGGTCATGGACTTCCAGTATGGGTCCACCGGCAAAGGGCTGATTGCTGGTTATCTCGCAAAGCGAGAAGATTACGACACCGCGATTTGCGCGTTCGCAACAAACGCGGGACACACATATATTGACGGCCCGATCCACTTGATGACGCAGCAGCTACCGACCTCGATTATGAGCGGCACGGTCCGCAACATCCTTCTTGGTCCCGGATCAGCGATTCATATTCCCACATTCTTGGAGGAGGTCGCCCGTTATTCTCATCATTTGGTCGGAAAGCGAATTCTGGTCCACCCTCAGGCCGCGATTGTCGAGGACTACCATGCCAGTTATGAAAAAACCGATGGCCGCACCAAAATGGGATCAACCGCCAAGGGTGTCGGTGAAGCATACATCGAGCGCATTCGTCGTGACCCTATCTTGGCAAACACAGCTGGTATGCGTGGCCGACAACACCACGAATTTTGTCAGTACGTCACGACTGAGCAAGAATACCGACTCTGCCTCGAACATGCTGAAAACGTGATTATCGAAGGAGCACAAGGTTTCAGCCTTTCGCTATATCATGGTCAGTATCCGTACACCACTTCACGGGATGTCACGCCGTGGCAAATCGCTGCAGATTGTGGGCTCCCGTTTAAATGGGCACCGTACATCAAGGTGATCGGTACACTTCGCACTTTCCCGATCCGAGTTAACAATCGTGACGGTTCTTCTGGTCCGCATTACCCTGACCAGAAGGAAATTGCTTGGGAAGACATCGGTTTGCAGCCGGAATTAACTACGGTGACGAAGCTGCCCCGCCGCATTTTCACCTTCAGTGAGCAACAATTGGTGGAGGCCGTGTTCCATTGTGGGGCGTACTGGGAATCGGCCCGTCTCTTCTTGAATTTTGCGAACTATATGCCTGACACCGAAGTCCGGGATTTGATTGAGAAAATCGAACAGCCGAAAGCGTTGGCTCTGAATCGTCCGAAGATCGAATGGATTGGGTACGGTCCGGAAGATAAAGACGTACTGACTCGTCATGAATTCGTGAATGGAGCACCCCGTGCTTGAGACAATTGACACCGTGGCTCTTGGAATCAAGGGATGGGCCGACCGGGTTTTCCCAGACCGTACTGACGCTTCGATGTACTTGAAGCTATACGGTGAAATCGCTGAAATGATCGACGCCGATGACGCCCATGTCGAAGGTGAAGTTGCTGACGTTCTGATCCTGATCCTCGATTTCGCGAAGCGCAAGGGGATCGATGTCGAAGCGGCTATCGCTCGCAAGATGAAGATAAACCAGGATCGCTCCTGGGTTCGTAATAAGTTGGGCGCGTTCAGCCATCGCAAGGAGAGCAACCATGAATGAATTCTACGCCTACGGCAAAGACAATGTCGGACTTGAGGCTGTGATGCGTCTCCACGCTGTGAAGCGCTGGCATATGATCGACACCACCCGTCAACAGACACTGGCTGAGCACTCTGCGAATGTAGCTCTGTTGGCTTATTACATCGCAATCACCGCTCCTGAAATGTTTTTCGGCGCGGCTCAGGGGGTGTCGGCTTACGCGCTGGTCCACGATCTGGCTGAGGTTTTCACGGGAGACATCCCCAGCCATAGTAAGCGTCACCTTACCGGCGTTGACGAACTAGAAGAGCGGGTTCTCCCCCGAATGTTCCGGATCGAACACACCCGCAACACCCAACTAATGGTCAAGCTTTGTGACCTCGCTGATGGTATTCGATTTGTCCGGTTGCACGGGGTGGATGTCACGGCACGACACGCGAAAGAGGGCCTCGAAAAGCAGCTAGCTGACCGAAAGCAGGACGCCATCGCGATGGAATGGCCGGAAATCGTGCTCAAACACGTGTGGCAAGCTATCAGTTTCTACGCTTACGAACTTTCATGAACCAGCTTGAGCTTGAATTTCGGGGCGGGTTAATCAAGGACATGTCCGGGATTTGGATTCCTACTATCCATGTGGAAAATCATCTGAACCCCGGCGTGCCTGACATGTCATACGTCATGAACGGTGGTGATTTCGAAACGGGGTGGCTCGAACTGAAAGCCATCAAGGATACTCCACCGCCTTACACATTCAAGCTTGAGCCTTCTCAACATAGATGGATAGAAGCTCACCATCTTCGGGTGCCAGTTCACCTGCTACTTTCTACTGGGCGAGTTGTTTGGCTCGTACCGGGCAAACACCATGGTATGTTCGCAAAGCCTGTCGGGCTTGAAGAACTCAGAATCAATTCTATCTGCGGATTTCAGCGGGAGGCGCTTCGTCGCGTCTTGCACGATAACCTGAAGGTAGTGACTGACCGGAGACGTTTTTAATGGAATTCAAAGGATACAAAGATGTAAGGCCAGCATTGCTGATCAAAGCATGCCTTGACCTTATCCACGAGCCAGGCGAGGTTTTCGAGGTTCGAATCCCGAAAACCAAAGCTGGCACAATCAGTGGTTATTTCAATGACACGACCAAGGCTGCTGCTCTAATTGCTCGGGAGAATGGCAAGCATCAAGCGATTTACGCGACGGTCAACCCCGTCAACCCGATGCTTCTAGCCCGGAATGAGAACAAGCTCGAATTCGGATCGCAGACAACTTCAAACGACGCCGACATTATCCGTAGGCGTTGGTTCCTACTCGACTTCGACCCCGTTCGGCCAGCTGGTATCTCTTCGACTAATGGAGAGTTGGCGCTATCACTCGACACTGCTGATCAAGTGATTGAATGGTTGTCGAGCATCGGTTGGCCAGAGCCGTTAGTAGCTGAATCTGGTAATGGCGTTCATGTGATGTATCGGGTCGACGAACCCGCTGATGACGCTTCCCGTATCGACTTCGAGTACGCCTCGAAGATGCTGTCTTCGATCTTCTCAAACGATAGGGTGGCTGTCGACACGACAAGTTTCAACGCGTCCCGCGTCTGGAAGATTTACGGCACTATCAGCGCGAAGGGTTCCTCCACGGTAGACCGCCCGCACCGGATAGCCCAGTTGATCCGTTCGCCTCGGGAACTCGGGATCGTCAGTCGGGAACAGATCGAGAATGTTGCCCGTCCTCTGCGGGATGCCAAGACCGATGAATACCGGGATATGTCTGGTGAATTCATCGGGGATATGACAAAGTGGTTGACCGATCGGGGTCTTACTGTCACTTCTGGCCCGCGCCCGATGTTCGGCAACGAGGGCCAGAAGTGGACGATCACCCGTTGCCCGTTCAATCCGGAGCACGTGAACCCGATGGTGGGGCTGGTCAACAACCGGCCCGTTTTTCGTTGCCTGCACAATTCGTGTTCTGCTTTCCGCTGGAAAGAATTTCGCGAGAAGATCGACCCGAATTACAAAGACCCGGAAACCGTCTATTCACGACTCAAGGCGTGGTGCGAAGGTAACGATCCAGAACTCGATGGTGATTTGGCCCAGTCGGCTTGTGCCCTCAAGAAGAAGGTCGAGCCGCTACTGAAGAAGCTGCGCGAAGAATGCCCCCGGCCCCGGGTTAATCTGCTCGAAGATTTCCTGAAACAAGAGCGTAAGCGCTTCATTCGAGACACCATCGGAGACAACAACGAGAAGGGCAATATCGTTGGTCTAATTAATCGGACACGGATGTATCAGCAGGAAGGCTCTGTACCGATGTTTTGGATCGCTGATTACGACCACCGAATCCGGGTGGGAGATGTCGGAGATATCGAGTGCCCGAAAGTGACTGCAGAAGACGAGATTTCGCTGCTTATCAAGTTCCACAGTAATGGGGATTCCTGGGTCAAACAATCCCATTGTACACAAGTTATCATCCATCTGGCTGCAGAATATCGGGTCAACCCATTGAAGGCATTCTTGAAACAGAAACGTTGGGACGGTACGAAACGTCTTGACAACTGGCTGCCCGAATATATGGGCACCAAAGATAACGAGTATACTCGGGCTATCGGGCGGAAATGGCTGATTTCGGCGGTTGCTCGTGCTATGAACCCTGGATGCCAAGCCGACCACATGCTGATCTTCGAAGGTGCCCAGGGTATTGGCAAGTCCCAAGCTCTACGTATTCTTGGCGGTCAATTCTATGTGGAGTATTCTGGTTCCGTTCATGGTGGCGGAACGGGACACAAAGACATGGTGGCCGCGATCACGGGCAAGATGATCGTTGAAATGTCAGAATTGGCCACACTGCGTCGGGCTGATATGGAATCGCTGAAAGCCACGCTGACCACGACTGTCGACGAGGCCCGACTTTCATACGAGCGAGACTCGAAAGCATACCCCCGTACTTGCGTGTTTGGTGGCACGACCAACGAAGTGGGCCAAGCGTACATCGCCGACTTGACCGGTGCCCGTCGTTTCTGGCCGACGCACTGCGCTGAGGTTCACCCGGTCAAGCTCGAACTACTCCGCCAAGATGTCGACCAGCTGTGGGCCGAAGCGATTGAATGTTATGAGAACGGCGAGGATTGGTGGTCAGTCCCCGATGAACTCGTGTCGGCTGAACAGACTGATCGCCAAATCACCCTGGAAGACTCTGAGCCCTGGTTCGGGAAGGTCCGTGCTGCCCTCACTGATCCGGACAGCTATTCTGGTCTGTTCTATGTGATCGAAGAGTTTAAGGCGGGGGACCCGACTGGGCAGGTCGCGATTCGGGCGGGGGAGATGCATTTGCTGCTGGGAGTGTTGCTCGGGATCGACACGGCCCGACAATCGGCTATCGACATCATGCGCCTCCAGAAAGTGCTTCGCGGGATCGGCTTCAAGAAGAGCCGTCCCGCGAAAAAGTGGATGGGGAATACCTATGCCTATGACCTACGTCGTGAAGCACTGCCCCATCTTTGGTCATCGATCGAAGCTGCCACCAAAGCAATCAAATTCCCGAAGCAAGAATCAGTTGATCGGGCCTGATTTAGCGATGATTTCAGTCTTGCGGGCGCTGTCGCGGGTGGTTCCGAACCAGAACGCCATGACAGCGCCCCAGGCCGTTGTGAGGGAACCGAGCATCAGCAATAAGGCTTGGGAATCGTCGATACGTAGCCAGCCCCTCATGACACCCACAAGGATACCGAAGTATCCCGCCGTGACTAGGGATGAGAGTACCGCCGGGACCGGCGACGGCTTCGCTACCTGCATCGCTCGGGCGTCTTTCCGGTCCCCAGCAGCAATTGATTCCAGATCAGTGACTTGCTTGAACCCCAGAGCCTGCATCTGAACGGAGAAATCCTGGTCCGCCTTTTTCAGAGCTAGCATCTGTTCAGGGGTGGCCCCTGAAATGGCAGTCTTCACGGCATCCACAGTCTTGTCGCTCAAGCCCAGAGCATTGGCAGCGGCTTCGACAGCCATGCCACCGAGAGGGCCCCCCAACGCCGTGCCGATCCACGGGGCGATTGTCTTGATGATCGCGGTAAAGTCCATCAAAGTTCTCCGATTCTGTTGAGTTGCCAGCCGAATTCGAAGCTTTCTTGCGAAGGATTCGCTTCAGCGATTTCCATGTAGCGTACGGATTGTTGCGCATTGAGCATCCTCAGAAGTACGGTTTTGCCGTCACTCCCCCGGACCTGAAGGAATGTCTTGAGCGCTGCAATTGTCATTTTGCCAATTCCACCATCGACTGTCAGATTGGGGAACAGCTTCTGGTCTTGGTTGAGCACGTTCAGTGCGCGCTGCAGGAATTTGCCCGCCGTGGCTGGTCCCATGTTCACCCCGGTGTCGAGCAATTCTTCAGCGATGTTGGGGTCGATCATCGCGATTTGGTCGAAGTGGGGTTGAAGCCAGAAACGCTCTCGGTAGATACCCATTGCCGTCTCTTTTGGCATCAGTTGCATAGACCCAGTGTATCCGAAGGCACGAGCGGTAGCAGCCGTGATCCCCCAGATAGTTTCGCCCCCTCTATCGTCGGGGTTGTTGCTGTAGCCCCCCTCTCGACCGACCAGCGAATTTAATGTATCTTGCAAATTCATGTTAGTCCTTTCCCAAGCCGCCGAATCCACTGTCAGGGCGTACTCGCATTACTTTATCGACCTTCTGATCTAATTTGTCTTCGATGCGGTCTAGCTTGGCGAAGATAGCATTAGATAGTTTGTCGAAAGACTCTCGACTGACGTATTGCCCGGCCACCAAGACTTTAAGGTCTGACACCTGAGTAGCGAGTTTGTCATCGGCTTGTTTTAGGTCTTTGAGGGCATCCCACATTGCCTTCATCCACCACCCACCAAGAGCGCCAGAGACGCCAATGGCGATGTTAAACAATTCTTGATTCATTGGACTGTCTCCTTACAGTTGATTTTCACACAACAAAGCTGAACGCACACAAATTTGGCAGTTACCGCCACCGCCCCAACTGATCGTCACATTCGTTGCATCAGCAGCGCTGACGATCATATTGGTGGGTGCCCCCGAATAAACGGAGTAATTGACGTACTGGGGAATACCGGCCAAACCATGTGGAACCACAGCCGGGGATGGGACACCGCCTGTCACGACCATAGAAGAGGTCTTGTAGCCTTTGTTGCCATAGACTTGATTGTTGCCGAAGTTGCCAGCCACGCCAGTCTGAGTAGGCTTGATCGGCTTATCCAGAAAGTTCTGTGTCCAGATACCAGTGGTTCCACCAGGGAAGCCGATATGGTCGATAGACCAACCCCCCAAAGTGTTACGGATATTATTGCCGGTGTACTGGGTGTTTTGAGAATTCGCTTGGATCGCGAGTCGATTGCCGTAGAACAAATTATCCTGGATGATGGTGCCAGTCGTTCCACCGTCATTGATTGCTACATCCCAGCCCTCGAAGTCACAGTTACGGACAATAACGTCATTAGACGCCACGCCTTGAAGATCGACAGCGATGCCACCCGAGAACGAGATTGCACGAGCAGCAGCTGTTGCCGTCACTGCACCGACCCAAGCAACAGCTGCCGAACCATTGGTGAGAGTGACCCCCGTGCGTGCTGACCCATCCGAAAAGCACAGTGTGTAAAGACCCGTCGTCCCCGCCCACGCTGCGGTCAAGGTAGCCGCTGTAGCCGCGACCAAAGCCCCAGTGAATGTGATCGCAGTCGAAGTGGACCCATTCAGCATTTTCGTGTTTTCGATAGTAATTCCTTGATTACCAGGGAATGAATCGATGACAAATGCTTTCCCGTTATACAGCGGATTGGTCAGGTTGATGAAGCCTTTGCCAGTGAATTTAGTAGATGTATTCGCATTTTGCATGCGAACCGCTGCTACTTGCGTGCCCTCGAAATGGAACCCGTCCACATGAGTCTCGGGCGCGTTATCAAGCCACATACCGTGGGTGCCGCCATCGGTAACGGGATACAAGTGGCGTGACCACTTAGAACGAATCCGGTAGTGGACACCCACAGGGTTGTTGGAGTAGCAATTGAAAGTGTAGTTGTGGCCAGTAACATCGCCCGCACTTACGCCCAACACAAAGCAATCCCCGCCCACACTGAATGCGGTGCAGCGGATAAGGTGGACATTGGAACATTTATCGATAACAATCCCGTTACCACCAGGGAAGTTGGTACGATGGCTGGAAATACAGATGTTTTCGATAGGGGCACCTTCCTGGTACGCACTCACCCCAGTTTTAGTCAAACAGTTGCCAGTGTGGGCCTTGTACAGAACGGTGCCGTAATCCCATGTGCCTGCGGGATCATAACTGTTTTGTACAGCCGGGCTTTCCCCGAGCACGTACACCTTGATCGGAACGACCCAAGGGGCAGTGAGCTTGTAGCCCCCCGCAGGGACAAACAGCGCACGCTTTGTAGTACCACAGAACGTTGCAGCTGTATTCATAGCGACCGTAACGTCTTGTGCGAAAGTTCCTGCACGCACATCATTGATTTGAGCAGTGGTCATAAAATCCCACACACTCATGATTTCGTTAGCTTTTGCCCCGAGCGTAGCTGCAGGATATCGAAGTTGATTATTCAGGCCGACAAGCGCTGGGCCGAGCGCGTTAGAAATGATATTAGCCAGATTATTGGACAACGCCGTGATCTGGGTTTGGGTGGCCACATCGATGCTGATGATATTGTCGACAGTCCAAATAGTGTTGTCGAGTGCATCTTTGAGTACAACTTTATAAGCCCCACTCCAGAAAATGGTAGCTTCACCCCGCGCATCCAGAATCACGGGGTTGGCATTCGGGACCGTACCAGCAGCATCATTGAATGTCTGCTTCGGGTTGTTGGTACCGGCGTCGTATGTGTACACCTTCCCGCCGACCAAAGGGATACCAGTGGTGGTATTGAAACTTTGCTTGCCCTCGGGCATCAAAATTGCCATGATTTATTCCTTATCGATCGTAAAGGTCAGCGATGGTCAAACCAGTCCCACTGCCAGCAACTTGAGCAGCACGACTTGGCGCGATCTTCAATAGATCGGAAAGAGTCTGGGGGGCGACAGATTGCATGATTCGAGCACCCGATGTAGGACTGTTAAGAATCTTGTTAGCCAGTCGACCGGAAGTGGCCCCAGCGAGCATGAGCCCTGCCACCGTCTGCGGGTCCGCGCCCGCCGCGAGGCCCCCCCCGCCCAGCACGGATAGCGCCAGCGCACGCTGTGCCGTACCAGAGTTCGGGATTTTATCAAGCAAGAACTGCTTACCCACTTGGGCGATGTCACCGAGTTCGCCTCGACCCCCACGTGCCATCGTTTCCTTACCTGCTTGGGTCGCGTTCAGGCGACCCATCAGAAGAGCCGGAGAAATGTTGCCGTCTGCACCGTCCTTCGCAACCAAATCGCGAACAGCCTTCAGATTTTTATATTGAGAGCGAGCGGTAGACCAAGCGGCTTGGTCAGCAGGGGTGATACTGTGATCCATTGCTTGGCGAATGGCGTCACGCAACTGTCCGAGATAAACAGATTTCTCGTCTCCCCCCTTGAGAAGCTTGGACAGCTGAGAATCTAGCGACTGATACGCGGCCCCCGGAATTTTACCGGTTGCCGGGTCCATCTTCGACATGAGTTCATCGATAGCATTCGTGACCGCTCGATTCGTGTCCTGCATAGCAAATTTGGTGGCACTATTACTCACATTACCGATGTCAGACAGCAGCGCAGGACTTACATTAAGATTGTTGCGGGCCGACAAGTCTTCGAATTGTTTGCCGAGCCGGGTGCGAGCAGCATCGTAAAGATCGCGAGTGACCTTGGGGGCGTCTTCGCCGAAAGTTCGGGACACAGCACGATTGAACGCATCTTGCTGAGCTTGACGGGTCGCAGATGCACCAGTGAACGGCATGCTTTCCACCGCAGACGCGAGCGTCTTGACGAACTTACTGTCAGAAAGCTGAGCCATATTGACGGGAATTCCCATCGACACTGCCTTCTGGTAAAGCGCCGCGACTTCCGGAGAGACTTTACCAGCCAAGGCCGACACGCCATTGCTGATTGCTTTGCCTGTAACTTGCAGAGCTTTGGGGACAACTTGGCCCCCGACAACTGAGGCGGTGGCCCCGATCGCCGCCCGTTTCAATCGTTCTTCAGGTGTGCCGTACTCCAACGCGGCTGGAATCGCGCCAGTCAACGCCAATTTTCCGGCTGTCCCAAGAGCGGTTGCCCCTGAACCTACTCCACCAGTGGCCACAACCGAAGGAATCGATTCACCGACAGCGGTGGCGATCGGGCGGGCCTCTTGCAGCAGTTTATATGTCCTGTCCTTTTCTTCAACAATTGATTTGAGGGCGGCTTTGGTAGAATCTCCTGCCCCAGTGGCCCCGAGCCAAGCTTGGGTCAAACCATCAAGAACTTTGTCAAACGTGCGGCCCGCACCAATCAACATCGTTTGACCAACCCCGGGTGTATCTTCCGGTCTCAGCTTCGGAGCAGGTTGAACCCCAGGAGTTGCCCCCGTCAAATGCTGAAGAATTTCTCCATCGGAATATCCGGAAGCCCGGGCCTGGGCAGCGTTGAACTTGGTTTGTTGAGCCAAGTGATCGACAATCTCGACATCCGAATAGCCCGCCTTCCGAGCACCATCAATATCAAATCCTGCCATGATGTCTCCTTATTTCTGGAACGCACTAAGTGGGGGGCGGGGCTTGCTCTGGGTCGGGCGCGAAGTGGCCGCAGCACCGGCAGGGGCACCGGAATACGGATCGGTGTTCAGGCTCTTGTACTTCTCTTGAAGTTGCCCCAGAGTGTCAAGCGCTTTCAGTCGAACCGACGCAGGAACAGTTCGATCCCCCACTTGTGCCGCCATCTGGCGATACAACAAGGTGTCTTTGTCGGATTGTGGGCCTTCCATACGGGGCACATTCGACGTCATCCAGCCACCGATGGTTTCAAGTTGCCCGGCAGCTTCCGCGCTAGGAGTAGCGGCCCCCACAAACCCAGCCCCCTTGTCGATCATCGCACCAACACCACTATTCGTGGCATGTGGAATGAGTTCACGGGCCGCATCGATAGAAGCCTTGAGCTTCCCTTGCATCTGCCCCGCTTTCCAGAGCGGCGAATCCTTCTGCTGAACCTGAACACCAGGACCAGCCATGATCGGAGCCGAAGCAAGATTTTGCTTGTTGACTGATACAAGCCCGGTCGGGGTCTGTTCGATATGTACATTTTGGGTCTGGAAGTTCAGGTCTTGACCGCGCCGAGTGGTCGCGTTGTTCATGCCGGTTGTCTGTAGCTGGGTTGCCGAAGACAGCCGAGCGTCAGGAGTAGCAACCTTCTGAATGGCGGGGCCTTGCTTGAACTGACCAGTTAGAGGATCAACAGTGCCCATAATAATTGCACCGCCGTTGTCCACCTTTTCCGATTTTGGCATCAAGAGTTCCATCCGCTTGGACGCGTCCATGACTTCCAGGCCTTTCTGCATCAGGAATCCGCGCAGATCGGCGGGATTTGACGGTAAAGCCTGAACCATGGACTGCCCCGTCTTCGTATCCACCAATCCCTGCTGGTTCAGTGAAATGATAGTATTAATGACGTCTTGATGAGTGACATTCGGATTCTGAAGCAGCGAATTAATTGCGCCCCCCGTTACTTCAAGTTTTTGCTTCGCGACTTTGTACTGCTCAGCCTGGGTCTGCGACTTTTTGTAGTCGATATCAGTCTGATCCTTGTCGGCATCGAGCATCGTCTTACGATACGCGGGGATCAAATGACCGACTCCAGACGACGCCATATCATTGACGATACCAGCATGATTCGGAGTGCCATCTTGCTGCGTGTTCCGCTTGTAAATGTCAGCTAGCGTTTGCTGCTCTTGTTGTTGACGCGCAGCATTGGCCAGCCGTGCCTCTTGCATTTGGCCCTGCAAAGCCAAATGTTTCAAGGACATAGCTTTGGTGGCCATGTCCACCGGGCTATCGAATTGGGGAGGCCGTACTTGAAGTGGGATAGAAGTGTCAAGCATTTAGATTCTCCTTATCCCAAATTGCTGAATTCCGAGCCGTCACCACCGGCCCAGGGCATCGAACCGCCACTCGAAGAAGCAGGTACGGTAGTAGTGGCCGGTTTCATGTTATTCAGATACTGCTGCTGCATGTACCAATTACCGAGAGTCTGAACGCCATTGTTAATGGCGTTAGCGCCCCCGACATATCCAGAGGCTCGGGCATTTCCAACTTGCATCTGGTTATTGCCAATATATTGAGCGTTCTGAGTGCCCATATTAGCAACATCGCGAGTCGCAGTTTGCCCAAGACCGGCGATAGAGGACAACCGATTAAAGCGGGTAGTCTGGTCGTTGTTGAACCGATTATACGCGTTACTGTACTCGTTGGAAGCAAAGTCTTGACCGTATCGAGTAAGAGCTTTCAAAGTTCCGCCATTGAGCAGACCGCCACGGGCAGCCGCGCCTGCTTCGAGCCCCCTTTGACCCTCGTCCATCCGAAATTGATACCCGGGGTCCTTCGTAAAATCTGACAATCCGAAGGTATGATTGAACTCGCCTCCCGCAGCAGTTCCCCGGCTCAAATCTCCAAGAGCGGCGACCCCAGCGTCGTGCCAGGGCATTGCATCTTGTCGATTTTGATAGAACTGTGCGTTGGAAGTTTCTGACGCCTTATTGGCGGCATCTTCTTGGGCACTGGCGGCTTTGCCCGCTGCCATATTAGACGCTACTCCGCCGATAACTGCGCTGCCGATAACTGCTGCTGCGACCATATTTATTCTCCAATCCACTTGGAATAATAGATTTCAACTCGTTCGAAATCTAAGAATTCGAACAAAGCACTCGCATCGGCTTTGACTTTGCTACCGACGAACCAGCGTTGAACGCCGCGTCTCTTTAACTCTTTCTCAACTACCCGGAATAGACGAACTCCCGGCAGCCCTTGTGCTCTCTTGTCGGGATGGACGTAAAAGATGTCCATCGTGCAAGTAAGACAATCTTTGTAGTGCAACCCGGGCGCGATGAAACCGATGAAATATCCCACCGGCACGCCCAGTTCACGCATTGTCACGAACAACAATTCACCACGGGCTTCACGGGCTTTGTAGATGTCATACTGAGGATTCAGCGGAACCTTGTCCTGGTTCAATGCCAACTCTGCCCAATGAAGAGGGAATAAAGGTCGAAATTCCTCCAACCTCTCAGTGAATGATTCGATTTGACACGTAATCATGGCTTACTGGTCCGAATGTCAACAATCATATGAATTCGTTCGGAATCACTGTTGTTCACAACTTCATGCTCGATCTTGTTGTTGAACCACCAAATGTCACCAGTCGCCATGTGAACCCATTCGTCGCCCGCCCGGAAATTCGACCCGGGGGCAGATTTCAACACGATATGAAATCGATCCCAGTATTCAGCGTGAACAGGGGTATCAGCATGGGGGAAGATCACACCACCCGGATTTAGTTTATTAATCATGACTCTGCCGAGCCGTTCACCATGAACAGCGGCCATCAAATTAAAAACCAATGGACGAGCTTCTGGCAAAGACTTAAACACTGGCTGATCATAATTCTCGTGCTGGTCGAAATTGGCCAGATGATTTTTCAGAGCTTCTTCGGTTTCATGAACACTTCGATCAGGAAACCGAAGAATGATCGATTCGGTGTGACCAAAAGGACCTTGAGGGTAGTCACGGAGGTATGTATCTTCCTTCCACACCCCGTGAGACTTCTCCAGTCGATGGATGGCCAGCAAAAGTGGTAATACTGACGCGTTCGATGCGATTTGGAGAAAATTCTTCATGATTATCCTTTGAAATAGTTTACTGTCGGCACGACAGTGTAAGTAATTCTGACAACATCCCCTCGCGATACGGGCAACACTGCAGTTGTCAGACCAGTCGTAACAAAAGTTCCATTCCGGCCAATTTCGATGAGAGATACGGTACCGCCCTGAACCACGATTTTACCATCATCAGGTACTATCGTGGAAGATGGGGAAGCCCCTATTGCCAGCACCTGGATAGCTGGCGGCTGGGACAACTTCGCTCTTTCTTCACCGATATGAGGCATTAAGAAACCTCACGACCAGAAGAGCGGATGGTGATTGCCGCTGCTGTACCTGCCAAAGTACTGATGAAATCGCCCGGATTCAGCACATGCCCAACAATCTCGGGGAAAGTGTACGTCTCCCCCGGTTGAAGAGTCTTGGCCGACACAATCGTATTCGAAGCTGAAGCCGCCCCCCCTGACTGAACCAGCTTGATTGTCAAAGTCGCGGCAGCAGCAGTGGTGTTCGTGCCTGTAAACTTGTCGATAATCGTCCGTGTGCCTCCAGGTGCCGTGTATTGGGTAGTTTCAGCGTTTTGTGCCTGAAGCGGAGTGAACAATGATTTCGCGGTGACTGTCATGGTGGTATTCCTTTAAATTAACTGGCCCTGTTTGATGGCGTCAAGCTCTTTTTGAACTTCAGCAAGAATATCTCGCTGTGCAGCCAACTCAGCGGTAAGGTTTTCAACTAACTGATAAATACTGTCAGGCGGGAGTTGGCTCAAACTTTGTTCGACTGAAAAAATCGTGGCGTTCGTCTCGCTCGTGCCCGCATCCTCGAAGAGCGACGCCCCCAAGTCTGATGTGCTTTGACCAAGAGTACCACCAACTCTTTCAAAAATCTGCTGGAAAAACAAGAACCACGGGCGAGTAAATGTCTCGACCCCCCGGTCATCCGTCATTGTGACAGGCTGACGGATCGATGGGAATTTAATACTTTCACTCATGATTTCCCCGACGTCACTTCGATATCGGCGTTAATCAGCACTCGTTTAACAGGATCAGTGATGGTCAGCCGGAAAACACGAGCACGACTTTTTCCTAATCGGCGGAAGACCACCTGTGCCATTCTTTCACCGAGCTTGCCCATCTTGGCCCTCAACTCATTGGACCATGTGTTCCCACCATCATTGGACCAGTCCAGCATCACTTCCGGATCAGAACCTTGACCACTGATTGTGCCGACTCCAACTTCCATATCCACCCACAGACGGCTGAAAAACACCCAATTGTTGTCATTGGCCATATATGGGGTCTGTCGGATAGCAGGGATCAAATCTCCATTATCAGTGTATACATCAAGGTCAAGCACATAGACATTGCCATTTTCCCAATCCCCGACCAAATTTTCTCCAGCGAACGCAATCTGGCAGTTAGAACGATGCCGATTCAAAGACGCATTTGCTGGATTCCTCCAAGCTCTTTCATGCCATTCATCAGTCGACGCATCATATACCCATGTGGCATTGGCTGTCGGAAAATTCAAGACATAGAAGCTGTGGCCTTCCTGTTGGTACGTATAACCAATAGCATCAGAAATGGTGGAGTATTGACCAATCGCGTACTCAATGGCATGAGTGCTAACTCGTTGCGGCTGATAGCCTTGAGCCCGCTGTACCATTCCCTGACCCCGCTCGTCGGCTGACAGCCAGTAAACTGTGTTATCAAGTTTGGCCGGGCTGAATTTAGCTGCGCAACCTTGTTCAATGAATGCGCCCTGAATTCGTTCGAAGGGAAAATCAGAATTTCCGCTATTGAAGAACACTTCGGTGCTAGTTTCTCCAAAAAGCCAGATTTCTCGGTGATCTACCAAGAGTGACAACAATAAATCGGGTGCGCCCTCAGCTGTGGCAAAATCTAGACTGTCAATGTCAGTTCCATACAATTGAGTGATCTGGAACTGGCCGGTATTCTTTTTGTTGAAGACAAAATATCCATCAATGAATTGTACGGTATCTGCCCCAACGAAGTCTGTGTCAGTAATCCCTGTCAACACCCCAGTTGTCGGGTTGAAAAAATACCCATACATGCCAGTGACAATCATGATGACTGTACCATTGCTGGCCATGATCGCTGGTGTTGACCCACTATCGATAACACCGACTAAATTGGAAACACCAGCAGGTGTGACGGTATATACATTCGAACCACTGACGACCACAGCGAGATTGGCAGTGAAACGAATCATGCCTCGGATGTACCCCCCGGCAAAATTCTTCCACAAACGAAGACCAGGAGTACCAAACAGTGCCGCGATGTTTTTACTCGTACCAGCCTTGCTTAATTCCGGATATAGATTGACCGTCCGCTGCGCGTCGAAAAACTTCGACCGAGTTCGGTAACTGCCGCCAATGAATCCAGGGAATTTCATATCAATACCCCCGTTGCCAGATGGCGGGGCCGTCCCCCGTAAGGACACTATCAAACGCCATCACCGGAGGGGTCATGTTCGCATTTTTGATGTTGCCTTTGCTATCTCGGGCAATAGTCGCGACATCAACTGCAGGGACCATACCATACTCAGCAGCCAAATGAACAGCAAGCGAGTACCGCAAAGCTTTTGCGTACCCCGGGGGGTAGATCAAAGTAGTCGCAAGCGTAGGAATTTGAGTCAAGATTCGACCACAGGATAATGTGATGGGAATTGCAGTCGAAGGGACTGGCCACAATGTGAGGAACCCAAGTGGGTTTTCATTGACATAGAGCATCTGCTCGATGATGGGCTGTTGTTGGGACTTGAGGGCGATTCGGTTATACGCCATCTGATCAACCACTTCAATTTGAAAGTCCACCCCACCGAACGTGCAGTAGCCCCCAAACACATTAACAGGCCGGTCAGTGTTGAAATTGCCCCCCGGCCCGACAGTATACAGTTTCTGCCCAGGGACAGTATTGAAAGTTTGATTGGAGAAACCCCAAACTGCGAGCCCCTCCAACGACCATCCTTCCAACACATCATTCAACGCGGTCAAACCGTCATTGGCTTCGTCAGCTGTAGGAGTCTCACCGGTTGCAATAGCGCCGATAAGGCGCATAGCCCCTTTGATCAGGTCCAGCGCAGTGGTCGGGCTTGGCATAGTGAGACTCCTTTTGCTTCAGATTACTTTTTGGCAGCGGCCTTGGGGGCAGCCGGGGCCGGTTCCTCGGAAGTATCCGAGAGAGCGCCCGCTACCTGGGCCGCTGCATCAGTGATCGAGCCCGACGCCGGGGCGACGGCTGCGGCAGCCGGGGCACTCGGAGCAGCCCCGATACCAGCGATGCGGGCCTCGACCTGGGCCATGAAAGCAGCCTTTTGGGCTTCGAATAGATCGCGTTCAGCTTGCAAGGTCGCGAGAGCCGCCGAAACATCTTCGATGGTCTTGGCTTCCGTCTTGGGGACTTCCGAACCCGGCAGGGGCTTCGGGGACCAGTCACGGGCCTTCAGATCATCTTCCTCTTCCTGGGAATGCACCAGAATTTGGCCGATATCTTTGCTTGGTTGGAACCAGCGCGGAAACTGACTCTTAGGTTGGAATACCTGGGCGAACGCTGCAGCAACGTCAACAGGCATGTTTTGATTCGACATGGTAATTTCCTTTAAAAGGAGAGTTGAAAATCAGTTCTGGATCACGAGGTAATTGAACGGAGTGATGCCGGTCGCAGCGGCATTCCCGGTGACGGTGAAGGAGCCCGCCGCCGCCGTCACACGCACGGAGGTCAAGGTAGCGTCCGCTCCACCCAACTGTACAAGCACGCTGCTATTGGCAGCGACTTGCGAGTTGGTAACGACGACGGTTGAACCCGCTGCGGCAAATGCTGCCCGCCCGTGCTGGACGTTTTGCGTGACGTTGCCCGGGGTTCCCGTTCCGTCCGTCAGCGCGGATTGCAAGCTGGTGGATCGAAGCGAGGTGAAGGAGCCTGTGCTGGGGGTCGTTGCGCCAACGGAGGTGGCGTTGATCGTTCCGCCAGTCACCGCCACGCCAGCAGAGTTGAATGGAACGTCAGTCAGCACCGGGGAAGCGCCAATCACGTACTCAACTTCGCCAGAAGTGGCAGCGACAACAACGACGACGCCAGGGGTGTAAGGCCCCAGCGTCACCGCTCCGTCCGACAACGTTTGGATCGGCCCACCAGCGCGGCCACCGGGGATGTTGACAGATGCTTTGGCGTTGCGGAAGGCCCCGATTCGGATGGACTGGCCTGCCGGGATCGTGACTGTTGCGTCTTGTCCCTGTTGAAGAAATGGCATGGGTGCCTCCAAAAGGGGCCGAAGCCCCGGGGTTGAACTTACGGGGCGGTCGTCAAACCACCGAACGGTCCCAGCTGAGCCCAGTCAATGGCCACCGCAGCGGTCGCCGCAGCGTTCAACGTGAACGTCACAGAACCCGCAGCGGGCGTGATCCGGGTGACATACAACGCTGTGCTGTCCGCTGCCGCATTGGACAACACAGCGACGAACTTCGACTCCGCGGTGAAGTTCGGGTTGCTCACCACCACAGAAGTGCCAGTTGCGGCAATACCAACACGGCCCATGGGCATTGTCGTGGAAATCGCGCCCGGAGTAACAGGACCAGCACTCAATGTGGCCAAGCCCGCCGCGATCAGTGATGCCTCAATTGCGGTAGAGAACTGGACGATGGTACCGGCAGCGTAACCGGCATAGGAACGAGAAAGCAGAACCATGGTGAAATTCCTTGAAGTTGAGAAAGAGCCCCCGAAGGGGCTTCGTCAATTACACCGCGTAGAGGCAGGCCAGTTCGGGGTAGGTGGCAGCCCAGCCGAACAGAACGTCCAAACGCATGATATAGTTGTCGTTCACACCATCGTAGAACTCCGTGACCTTGATGTTCATGCCCTTGTAGGACTGAACAGCCACATCGATCACGCCCTTGCCGCTCGGGGGAGCGTACATTGGAACCATCGCCAGCGTGAACGCATCCTTGTGGTAGGCCACGTTGGTGGAGTAGGAACCCGAAGCCGTGCCGAAGATCGTGAACGCAGCACCGTTGGTCGGCGAAGCGGTCACGTTCTGGAACGCGCCCGAAGTGACGATTGCCGGGGAAATCGGCAGGACCGTGGCAGCAGCAGCAACGTCAGCCGTCACCGTAAACTGCATCAGGGTACCGGTCGACTGGCGCGATTGGGGGTTGACCGCGAACACGCCGGGGAGCGTGACCTTGGTGCCCTTGGTGATCGTGCCACCCAGGCCGACAACGTTGATGTTCGAGCCGGTTTGGCCCGCGCCACTGATGTTGGTGCCCGTGACGGCTTGTGTGCCATTCGTGTGAACAGCAACGTTCTGGTCCATCGCGTAAGCGAGGCCCAGCGCGTCAACCAGCAGACCGGAACTGTATTGGTCCGACAGGGTTTTGTTGTTGTTGAACAGACCAGCGAAGCCTTGCACCATCGCGCCATTCAAGGCCGGGTTGGTGATCAGCGAGCGCATCTTATCGCGGGGTGCCGCCATTTCATCCAGACGCTGATTCAGCGTCGTGGCAGCAGCCAAGGCCAATGCTTGGGTGGTCGGCGGGGTGCCGGGGGTACCCAAACAGTTGAACGTAGCCACACGGGCGAGGTCCAGACCTTGACGATCGATTTCGTTCGCCACCGTAGCCATCGCAGCTTGGAGCTTTTGGCTCATTTGCTGCATCGACAGGGTGCGCTCGATACCGGTGAAGTTCAGGTCCGTACCGCCCTGTTGCAGGGTCAGCGGAACGGTGGACTCGGCAGTCGCTTGAGGTACAGCAACACGACCAGCGCGGTAGGTATAACGCGGTGGCTTTTTGATGTTGATGGTCTGACCCGGTGAGTAGCCACGGGATTGATTTTGGGTGAATTCAGCTTCCCAATCACGGTTCACACCGCTGGAGAAGCTGAGGATGTTTTCCAGGACCGCCAGGGCTTCTTTGGCGATGATGGAGCAGGTAACAAGACTGTTGGACATGATTTCCTCGAATGGAGTGGATTAGCGCCGATTGGCCCAACCCGCCCCTTGAGCCTTTCGAGCCGCAACATACTCGTCCATCGACATCTGCGAGAGGTCTTTGGAGGTAGCACGGCCTTGGGTCACAGGGCGGGGAGGCGTCGGAGCTTTGCTGACATTAGGTTGTGCAGCCGGGGCTGCAGTGGTTTGGGTCTGGCCGTTCGACGAGCTTGCCGTGATATCGAAAGCCGCTTCCAGCTTGCCGATTTCTTTGGCTGCTTGCTTTTCGGACATCCGATTCAGTTTGTCGGCAAGCTCAGGGTCCTTGGCCAGCTTGTAGGCCAGCGCGGGGCCGTGATCGCTGTCGAGCAGCAATTCACCAACGTGCGGAGCAATCGGAATGTCACTTTCACCCACGACTTCGTCGTAATCCTTCAGAACAGCCTTGGTGGCGTCTTGGCGTGCTTGCCAGTTCTTGGTCCGGTCCGCTTCTTGTTGGGCAGCAGTTTGCTGAGTGGACTTTTCCTCGATCTTGGTATTCACGGTAGCGAGGGCTTTTTCAACCGCTCGATCGGATTTCCAATCGGTCAGGGCTTCAACATACTCGTCATACGTCTTGAACTGATCAGCTGTCGGTTTTGCGGGGGCAGCCGCAGGGGCCGGAGTTTCGACAGTGGACTTGTTCGCACTTGCCTGAGCAACGCCGCGCCAATAGGCAGCTTCGCGCTCAGCTTCATGGCGCTTCCGGACAAGCTCATTGATTCGGGGCTGAATGGGCTTCTTGCCCGGTTGCCCTTCATTATCAACTTGACCTTCTTCACCAGTTTCTTCACGTTGGCCTTGTTCATTCTCCGTATTGGTATGCTCTTGCGAGCCGCCATTGTTGGCAGAGTTTTGAACTTCGGTGCCCGTGGTTTGGGTTTCAACTACTTCTTGGTTAGCGTCAGGCATGACGATTCTCCGGCCCTACATTTACTCGCCCGTAGGTAGGCTCTGCCCAATCTGCGTATTCTCCTCGCCTGGGTCCGGCGAAGTACGGTTTTCTTCAGTCATATCCTCAGAAGCGGCTCCATTGAGCGGCTCCGGGGGAGTGAGCTTCAAGAGCATGAATTCAATCCATCCCTTGATTTCTTCGACATCCTTCTTGGCGTCGGCACCGATTTCAGCCACCTTTTGATCAAACATACCCTTGATCTGGGCAATCTGTTCGTTCGACTCGGCCTTGATCTGTTCTTTGTCGATACCCGTCTTGAGACGTTGATTCTCCTGCTGCAGACCCTGAATCATTTGATTCATCTGGTCCAATCGCTGCTTGATTTCAGGAGGAAGCGGAGGAGGACCAGCTTTGGGGTCTTTCGGGTCGTACCGGATCTCAGGCGGGATCGTGCGCTCAATCCGTTGTGCAATCTCTTGCGCACCGGGCCAATCCATGGCCTTAACCACCTTGTCACCTGCGATGTCCATCAGCTTGGGCCACGATTGACCGAACTGAACCATTGCATCCGAAGCTTGCTGACGCATCGTGGTGTATGAAGGGCCAGTATCAACCACCACGCCATACTGCCCGACCGTGATGTCATTCAAAACCGTCTTGATCGCAGCGGTGTACTTGCCTTCCGATTTAGCTTGCTCTTCCTGTTGCAGCTGCTGAGCCTCTTCGGGCGACAGCCGCTTATTGATGGTCACCGGAACCACTTCGCCATCATCCCGCATGATTTTCACGACTCGCTCGGTGTCGTAGTAATGCGGGAACATATTGATCAAGCAGCGACCCACGTGCCGAAGGGTTCGAGTCAGCCCGTCTTGGTAGTGGAAATTGGCAATATTACCTTGCCGTTGTTGGGCGAGTTCTTGCTTGCCCGAAGTAGCATTTCCAGCTGCACCGAGCGACGAATCGAACAGACCAGTAGTGGCCTTGATATTATCATTCGCATGCATGGCCATCGTGAGCATCCCACTTGGGATGTCAGCCATTGCTTGGCGTTGCGGCGGAGGCGCAAGCTGGCCATCGACCGTGGTGGGCTTATATTGGAGGTATGCGAAGCTACGTACATTCGCTTGCATCCACTCGTTCTCGTGGCCCTCGAACTGGCCTTCAGCCCCGATGAACGGGGTCTTCGGACGCATAGCCACTTCTTCAGTGGCCGAAGTCATCCAGAAGTCATACATCAGTTGCGGGTCGCGGGCGTTGCGAATCAGACCGCTGCGAATGACCTTGCCGTCGATGTCCAATTCCGAACCGTAGACCGGGAACACCGGAATCCAGTTGCACATGATTTCTGTGCGCTCCAAGATTTCATGAGCGGTCAACTTGTACCACATCACTTTCTTCTTGAAGCTGCGGCGCTTGTTCACTTCCGTGATACCGGCGGCTTTCAGATGCTCGGCGGAAGGCATTTCATCGCGCCAAAACACCCCACCGTCCGACAACATCACCAGTTCGGCGGGTTCCCGTTCAATCCGGTAGAACTCGGCCACTCGAATATAATCCTGGGCCAGCCAATTGACCGTGAAACCAGTCGCCCCGTTGACCGCGAGACTGTCCGAAGTGGCCGAAGCCTCCGGATATTCTTGCTTAAATAGTTTGCGATCCATCTTCACATGGATTATGCAGCGTTGTTGGTCCGAGCCGTCCGGTTCCGTGCTTCCGGGATCGAAAGCCACCGTGAATGGGTTCCGGATGCGCTTGTACTTCAGGTCTTGATAGAACGACTTCTCATCACAATATTCCGGCATCACCCGGAAATACCCGAAGCCAATCGCAGCAGCCGCGTTCACGGCGGTGTCGGTAGCGACTTCAGCATTCGAGTCATACTCGATATGCTTGATCATCCCTTGAATCACTTCAGCGGTCTGGATGTCAGCACCCGATCCAACAGGGCTTACCTTGATGCTGGCGCGGTTCTGACGCTGCTCATTCGTGACTTGGTTCAGGAACGTGGGGAGCTTGTTGACCGTCAAGCAAGGGCGACCATCCAGTTCACGTTGACGCTTCTGCTTTTCGGGCCAGTGATTGCCTGCCAAATATTGTAGATCGACCAGACCTTCCTTGAAATTGTCTCCGTCAGCCAGAGCGCACAACTCCAGGTAATCACGAGCATCCGCGATGATTTCCGCATCGGTTTGCGATGAATCTGGGGTTTCGTCGGTCACATCCAAGCCGTTATCAGTCATGGCGCACACTCTCAATCACTGCTTGGGTCATCGGGGCCAGCCGCAAACCCACTCGCGGGGTCGCGCCGGGGGCTCTTGCAAGCAGTTTGGGCTCGTGTTGGATCACTTGGAACCCGAAAGTGGCGCAGTACCACGCTTCGAGTTCATCTTGGGGCAGGTAAGCCTCTTCGGACTCGAAGTAGGGCTTCGCAAAAAGCACCAAAGTGACGCCCGCGATATCCGCCTCACGGCAAATGGAATGCATGAGCGATGTCGCAAAACCCCGATTGCGGTGCTTGGGGTCTGTCCACAACTTGAAAACTTCGCGAGTGCCCGCTCGCATGTGTTCCGGAAGCGCTTCGCAAATCCGGACATGGCAGGAAGCCCCACCAACTCGACGGAAGCCCGGCTCCATGGGCTTAGACTTCATGGTAATTTCCTTTCTGGTTGTTTTCCAGGCCCGAAATCACACGAGTGTTCGCGCCGACATGAAGCCCGCAGACATTTTCACCTTTGAGAGGCACGATGTGATCAACTACAGCATCGACCCCATTGTCTCGACACACTTTCGCGATCGCATAGTTGCAAGCAAGAATTTGTCGATCCCACCATCCGAAGTCTTTGGTAGCCTTTTCGGACACCAGCTGATTTCGAATCCGGGCACGAATAACTGCTTTCGCGGCCTGCTCCGGACGAGTGTTGAACTCCTTCATATACTCTTTGTGAACGAGTCCTTGCCGATACGCCCGACGATAATCCTGATGACAGCCAACACACCCACGGTTGTTTTTCCGGCGCAGCCCGTTCAATTCGGGGTGACTACCGCAAACAATCCCGAGGTACTGGGTATCTTTGATGATCAGCCCAACCATGCCGCGCCCTCGAATTGCGGCCTTTCGACCGGTTCGACATTCTTTTTGCCCGACACGACACCTGGGAACAATTCCGTCAATGCCCAGAACAACGCATCGGCGCGGTTCGGAGAATTCGGACCCAGGTACCCAACGGTCGAGAATGCCGTCAATTCGTCTTCGAGGGGTTGAAAGACCCCTACATGACGAATCTTGCCTTGTTCATACAGCGCTGAGAACGGTTCAGCGCGAACTACCTTGCCGCGAGTGGCTGTCACCATCTTAAACGGTGTACGCGGGCGCGAGGTCATAATCACGTGCTTGACCATCGCACCGCCGTAATTCACTTCACCGACCATGATATCAGCTTCGTGACGTTCGAACGCACTCGTTGCGATCTTCCCCCAAACGGCGGGGCCCGCTTTGCAAGTGGGGTCTTCCAGCACGTATGCGATGCCATCCACTCCAAGCCCCGCGACCATGATACCAATTGCGTCGTTGTCCGCGTTGTCACGATCACCGCTACCCGATGGGTCGACTGCGACAACGATACGTTGCATGTCGGGTAGCTTACCGTCCAGGACACGCCACTTGTCAATAGTCTCATCAGTAAAGAGAGCATTTGGGGTGGCGTCCGCAAAATCACCATCACGAAAGCGTTTGCGCATACGGGCCGACAAGGCCCCAAGGGTGTCCAAGTACCCAGCCGTCAGATTCTCCCGATTATCTTCCGGGTTCATCTTGAAGTATGCGTAATCACTCGGGTTCGGCAATGGTTGCCGTGTTTCAGGGTCTTGCTTCTGAATGAACTCCCGGTAAGTCCAGTGGTTCTTGTTAGTGGGGTTGCAATCGTAGAAGGCGCGGGGCTTGAGGATGCCCGTTACAACTTCCTTATCGCCATCCATCACCTTGGTTTCAGCAAGCTCGGCCAAACGTGTGATTGCCGTGTCTCGTGCTTGCTTCGGAATTTGGCTGGCCTCATTAAAGAGCATAGTAGAATACTCTTGGCCCAGAATCTTTTCAGTGCGCTCCTTATCATCCAGACCTCCAAACCAAAGCTCCGACCCGTTGGGGAACGTCACGTACCAATCTGTCTTGGACAGGTTATACGTCACTTCGGGGAAGCATAGCTTCATGACCTTCGGAAAGGTGCCCAGGATCACCGACGCCTTCAGGTGATTGAAGCGGAACCGTAGAATGCAGTGGTGCGAATTTGGTGCCTTGAGAGCCCGCAGAACGATATTCCGAACGTGGAGGAACGTCTTACCTGAACGGGACCCACCATAAAGCATATTGTGCGTGGCCCCGCCCGCGAGGATGGTTTGCGCCTCCAACTGCTTTTCAGTGAATTTGAAGACCCGATCAGCCATTTTTCTTGGCATCCTTGCGCTTGAAATATTCTACTTGCGCGAGACGCTTCAACGCTTGGCCCTTCGTCAGATTCGGCTTCGAGAGTGGCTTGCCCAACTCCGACAGCACCTCATATCCTTGAGGGGTCTTGCGAATCATCAGATACTCGCGTCTTGATGGGTTGTGATCGAAATCATGACCATCGGATTGCCCGCACCAGCCCCGGAACCACCCTTCGCACCGGCTCCCTCCTTACCGATGTACAGACCCGCGACACGCCCGCGAGCTTCTTCGGCATTCAAAGCGACCTTCAGCTGACCCTGATCCTTCGCAAGGTCCCGGATATCCGCCAACTCGACCAGATGGGAACCCAAAGACACCAAGGCATTTTGCTGCACTGACTCCGTGATATCGCGAATACGGAGGGCAACCTCTGGACGGGCCATCAAAGCCCGAGCCTTAGCTACTGGGGTGGTATCGCCAATCCCGAATGCTTCCTCGTACGCTTTCCGCAGATTGCCGCCATACTCGATCACGGCAAGGGCAAACATATCCTCCTTGGCCGTCAATGGAGGCAACGATTGAGCGAAGTCCACAACCTGCCCACCTGAAGCAGATACTTCATATACTTCGGTGACGGGAGCGAGTTCCGTAGACATAGGCGTGAGTGTAGCACACGCGAGGAAGCGTGTCAAGTACCTGGAAGGATGATTGCACAGGGGTGGGGCGGAGCCCTTGAGGCGCAGAGCGTGGAGCACGGGGCACGGGGCACGGGGCATAAGTTACAAAACGAGAAGGGTGTCGCGGACTACGGGTCCTCCTGCCAAGCCCCGGGTTATCGCGACGAGGCCCAAGGCTCCGGGTACGGATTTGGTAGTACCTCTTCTGGCGGATCCCCTGGCACGGGTCTTGCCTTAGTGAGCGCTAACTGGGGCTCTCCTTCACACTTCGCCTCCTTCCGTTGGGTGGCCAACAGGCCCAGAACCCTGGATCAAGGCTCCGGGTACGCTGCTCGACGATGCTTCAAATCTTAAGCGAGGTCGACAACCTCAAAATTCTCGGGATGGTCTGCATTATCTTCGAGCCACGTTTCGGCGGCTTCGAACGAGTCGAACTCGGGGGTGTCTTCAACACGGTCACTGGTTTCGGTGTAGACGATTACGAAGGCCATTTCAGGCTCCTATTACTGACTATACCTTTAGTATACCACAACCTTAGATCCTTGTCAATACCTGAAATTGTAACAAGTTGTAAGTGCCCGGACCTACTCGTGTATGCCGATAGGCCGGGGTCAATGATTCACGTGAAACACACTTCAAACGCCAGTTGGAGGGCCAACGTTGATGATGGCGACAGCCCTGGCTGACCACTGCCGTCACTCTAGCCACTACAGGGAGCACCACGTCCGACCCCCCGGGATCGTGGAGTCTCTGTCGATATGTATCCTGTGGCACTCTATCATCACCAGCCTCACCTCATCTGTCGTATATATAGGAGTAGGTAGGAGTAGGTAGGAGGTCCCGGGTACCGAGGCACCACTCTATAGGGTGGAGGGGGTAGGAGATCGACCTGGAGCCCCTACCCGTGAGAGTGGTTCGATGCACCAACTGAGTGCATGCCTCGTGCTTCACGCCGCCCTCGGACCCCACCTTCTGGGACATCAAGCGTTGTCCTTAGACTAGGAGTAGTCTAGAGTGGTCACTCCCGAATCATCCTACCTCTGCATGCCCGGAAAGTCGTCGTCAGCATCCAGCAGGTCAGACATTGAGACATCGGTCTTATTCCGTGCCCTGTGCTCTTCGTTCAATTGTTGTCGTGCCATGTTCCAATAGCGTCCGCTCAGGTATTCAGCAGCTCGGGGGCTGTTCCCGGCTTCGAGACACAGTTTCTCTGCTCTGAGTCGGATTGCGCGCTTCCACTCTTCAGTCATCGCGTGTGCGTCACGTTTTGCTTTCAATTTCGCTAGCTTCCTGGCTTTCGCTTCAGGGGTCGAGCGACTCTTTTTACGGTGTTCGCGTTGGCACCCGATGCAAAGGTGTGACACTTGATAACGGACGCCACCCAATTCCGGGTGCTTCTCACAAACTTTCCCAAGAACACGGCTTGAATTGAGCCCGTCATCACGGGCGGGGGGAGCAAGTGCGGGTTTCACGTGGAACTCCAGTTCAGTAAAGGAGCCTCTAGTGTAGCACAGAGGCCGTCGTCTGTCAATCTCTCTCACTCGCGTATCACTCCTTCCGCTTTGCCCGTGTTGTTACACCTTGTTGCAATTTCGTGCCCTCCAACTACTTGACACTCGCTTCTCGCTCTGTTATACTATAGGTATAGTCAATAGGAGATCGAAATGACGACCAACCAAGCCCTGACCGTCCTGCAAGAAGCTGCCACCTTCGGTACTTCGAATCAGAAGCGCAAGCTTCGCACCATCCTCGCCCTCTGGGGTGCGACCCAAGCCGACCTGCAGGAAGGCACCATTCTCGCGAACTGCACCGAAGAAGAGTACGCGAAGACCCTCGAACTCGCGGTCAAGACGGTCGGTTACGGCGTCTGACACCCGAATCAGGGGGATTGACAAGCTCTTCTCCCTGTGTTCCAATTAAGTTGTTCCCCCTCAATAGCCCGATAGGAGATTTCAAAATGGCAACCACCAAGCGCGCAGCAGTCAAGCCCCTGAACACGACGCCCGCAGGCATCCGCAAGGCGAGCGAAGCCGAGAAGGCCCGCAAGGCCGCAAGTAAAAAGGCTCTTCATGCAGCCATCGAAGCCGAGAAGAAGCCCGTGAAACCCGGCCCGGTTGAGCCGACGCCCGAAGAACTGCAGGCGAAGCGCGACGCCGAACATGCGGCCTACCTGCAAGCACTCCGTGTTGACGCTGAGGCCCTGGGCGTCGATCCCGAAGAGTACATCGCCGAACAGCTGAAGCCCGTCAAGACTGCTTACACCGGCCCGATGCTGGCGCTCAAGACGGCACGCAAGACCTACGTGAAGGCGAAAAACGGCATCCAGTGCAACGGTGACGACTTGGCCCTGCTCTGCGGCGAATTCAGCCGGGAAGTGGTCGTGAAGGCCCTGATCCGCGCCCTGGGCCTGCCAAGCAACCCTTACACTGCCCTTAACCCCGGGCAGCAGTCGATGAATCTGCGCAATAAGGCACGCCACGCCCTGAAGAATAGGGTTGTGACGTCCGCACAGATTGCCGCCGCTCTGCAAGCAGCCTCGAAGGAATAAGCCATGCGCTCGGAATACGCCGCGAATCAAGAACTGGCACGGGGGGCGACCCCTAGCAACTGGATGAAACCCGCCCCCATACGTGCACGCACGAAGAAATGCTGGCTGGCTCGAATCCTGGGAGTCTTCAAATGATCACGGAAGACAACATCGCCCAAGTCATGACGGAGACGGGCATGGACCGAATTCAAGCTCTGCGCCATCTGCAAACACGGGAACAGCTGAAGACCCTGCCGGACCCATTCCCATTGGGGAAGAGCGCGTATGACGTTCCGGAGCAACAAATCCCGAAGGGGGATTGACAGCAGTCCAGCGCTGTGTTTTAATAAAACCTTAGATAGAGCAATAGGAGCCTGAAAATGAGCCATTCCACGAGGGAAGCAGCACTTGAGTACCGTGCGGCAGTTGTCAAAGCCGCGTTGAAGTATCGCGCAGTCGTACACAACCGCCCACACGGGCAGACCCTAGAAGAGCACCGCTCGAATGACGAGCGGGTCGGGATGACTGAGATTAGGCTCGAAGGAGCCCTCCTGAAGGCGGGACTTATGAAGCCCGAAGACGCGATTGAAACGATCACGATTGGCGCCGGTGAAATCGTTGTCGAACTGGAAGACCGCTTCATCGAAGTGCCCTTGTGAATCGAAATCACCCCGACAAGGCTGAGGACCCGCTGCTCACTTCAGCCCTGAAAATCCTGACTGAGCCAGCGAAAACGTACACCACCATTGATTGGAGAATAACCATGGCAAAAGCGCAAGCAGTTGAAAAGCAAGCAGCTCTCAAGACCGCGACCAAGAAGGCCGCCGCGAAGGGCATTACACGCCCGAAGCACAAGCCCGCCGTTGCGGAAGCGCAACAACCGAATATCGAAACGGGCGAAGTCGAGGGGGTTGACAGCCCCGATTCCAGTATGGTACACTCGGGGTTCTCAGTTTTCAATCAACCCCTGAAGGAGAATACCATGACTGAAGCCACCACCCCCACTCTGCCGCAAGCCCAACTCGACAAGGAAGCCGCCGCCAAGGCGAAGATCGAGGCCAAGGCCGCGAAGCTGGCAGCCGCCGCCAAGGCGAAGGCCGAGCGCGAAGCTGAAGCCGCCGAGAAGAAGGCCGCTCGTGAAGCGAAGGCCCAGGAGACGGCAGCCGAGCGTGAAGCCCGCATCGCCGCCCTCAAGGAATCCGGCAAGAACTACGTGGGTTCGATGCTGGCACTGGCCGATCGTGTGAAGCAGGGTCTGTACGTGAAGTCCGCCACCGGCCAACTCCGCTCGACCGATGCCCTGGCCGAAGCCCTGGACGCCGTGCCCCCGGAAAACGTGGTCAAGCTGGGCACGATGCTCTTCGCTGAAGAGAACAAGTACACCGCCCTGAACATCGGCCAGCAGTCGATGAACTACCGCAACCGCATGCGCGGCGCGATCAAGAAGGGCACCTTCTCGCTGGTTGACGTCGTGGCCAAGGTCGAAGAGTACGGCTTCGCCACCGCCCATGCCGAACTCGAAGCCAAGGCGAAGGCTAAAGCTGAGCGTGAAGCCAAGGCCCAAGCCGCCGCCGAAGCCAAGGCAAAGAAGGTTGCTGAACCGGAAGTCGCCACCGCCTAATCGGCGGTGTGAAGCCAGAGCCGAAAGGCTCTCCCCGGGGAGTTACAGCCCCGGCGACTGGCCCCCGTAAGGGGCCACTTTCATAGCCCGATTGTAATAACAACTGAAGAGGGATTGACAGCCGTTTAGCGTTGTGTTCCAATAAAGTTTCAGTCACCCGATAGCCTCAATAGGAGATACCATGGCAACCGTCCCCAATCTGCACCTCGCTCCGCCGCCTGACGCCAAAGTCATCAAAGTGGTGATCGGCCAGCAATATGGCCAAGAGGT
>Ga0181355_1000052_pt1 | contig 38441 bp, 24 predicted proteins | sample Fa13VDMM15DN_FD_130099 | JGI IMG/M metagenome (GOLD analysis project Ga0181355, IMG submission 130099) | Freshwater viral communities from Lake Michigan, USA - Fa13.VD.MM15.D.N | ecosystem: Environmental > Aquatic > Freshwater > Lake | place: USA: Michigan | collected 2013-09-23 | reverse complement strand
TAAAATCCTTCCCAACTTATATGTTTCACGAGAAACAAAAAAAGTATAAAAAATATAAAATTATAATACCCAGTATATATGCTCCAGTATTCTAGAACTAGTATTTTATTATCTAGTATTTTAATATCTAGTTTTATTAAACTAGTTAAAGAATTTCTAGTACTAGATACTAGTATAGTGAAAAAATACGAAAAATATTTGACATTATCAAGTATTTCGTAAAAATAAATTATTTTTCAATAAGAGTATATTTATAGGTAAGGTAAATAAAAAAAAATTAAAAACAAAAAATAGACATGGCAGATTTATTAATGAAAATGCCGGTTCCATACGAACCGAAAAGAGTTAACCGTTTCATACTAAGATTTCCCTCTTCATTGGGTATCAACGAATGGTATGTAGCATCAACGGCAAGACCAAGCGCAAAAATCAATTCAGTAGCAATACCGTTCATCAATACATCAACTTATGTTGCTGGTAGATTCGAATGGAATGAACTAAGAGTAACATTTAAAGACCCAATTGGACCTTCAGCGTCACAAGCGTTGATGGAATGGTTCCGTTTACATGCGGAGTCAGTAACGGGTCGTATGGGTTACGCAGCAGGTTATAAGAAAGACATTGAATTAGAAATGTTAGACCCAACGGGAGTTGTGGTTGAAAAGTGGATTCTTCAAGGTACATTCTTAACTGATTTGAACTTCAACGAACTTGATTATTCGAGAGATGACATTGCAACTATCACAGCGTCTTTACGTATGGATAGATGTATTCAAGTTTACTAATTTTATTATCAGTATTTTACGTATTTTAATAAAATAAAATTGTCTATTTACAATATTAAGGGTCTTCTGTTGGGAGACCTTTACTTTTTTATAAAAGTTTCGTAATTTTATATAGTTATTAATAAAACAAATTTATGGAAGAATATAGAATTGACCCCACGATTGCATATGATGTCGTGGAACTACCTTCAAGAGGTATTTTTTACCCAAATAATAAAAAATCATTAAAGGTTTCTTATTTAACTGCAGCTGATGAAAATATTTTAGCAGCACCTAATTTAATTCAAACAAATTCAATTGTTACTGAACTATTAAAAAGAAAAATTTTAGACAGAGATTTCCCAATTGAAGATATGGTTGAGGAAGATAAACAAACTGTTTTAATTTTTCTTAGAAATACCGCATTTGGTTCAGAATATAGTGTTACCTTAACGGACCCAAAAACTGAAATTGATTTTAAGGCTACAGTTGATTTAAGTAGTTTAACATTTAAATCATTTGATTTAGTTCCTGATAGTAACGGTGAATATCCATATTTTATGGAAAAATCTAAAATTGGTATAACTTTTAAATTTTTAACTCAAAAACAAGAAAATGAAATATCTGAAATTCAAAAAAGTTGGAATGGTGCTGGATACGCACCTATTATTACAAAACAATTAGAAATGATGATTAAATCTGTTGAGGGTAATAAAGACCAAATGAATATTAGAAACTTCATTGAAAAATTACCAATTAAAGACGGACAAGACTTTAGAAAATATGTTTCAGAACAAAGACCAGGCGTAGACCTTAAACAAACAACAAAAACCCCATCAGGAGAAGATATCCAATTTTATATTGGGTTTGGGGTTGAGTTTTTTCGCCCTTTCTACGGACTATAAGAAAAACCAACTTTCGGAAATTTTATTCCTTGTTAAACGAGGATTCTCTTATGGGGACATAAATTCTATGCCAATTTATATAAGAAGATATTATATTGATTATATAATAGAATTGGAAAACCAACAGTAATCTATTTATATGTATGGCTAAATTAAGTACAACACCCAGTCAACAGTTAAGTAGTACACCACTTATGACTTTACAAACATTTTTAAGTCAGTTTGAAAATGAAACCGATTCAAATGGTAGAACATGGAATAGGCAATCATTAACAGACTTACATAGAAATTATAATGGCGGTAGAACCTCAAATACAACTAACCCTAGAGGTGATGATGGAAATAAAGGGAGTAGTTTTATGGGTAAACTGGTCGGTGTTGCTGCGGATATTGCAAAAACTCAAGAAATAAGTGACCCATATTCGGGTATTAAAGATTCATATATTGAAGCTAATGCAGCTCTTACTTCTTTAATAAATTCAGAAGGTAAACTTAATGATGTAAAAGAAATTGGAAAAAATCTAATGGAAGGTACATATCAAAGATTTTTAGATTATTTAACTGAACAAACAAATTTATTACATCAAGTCAATGAAGGAACTAGTTTAACAGGAAAACTATCCGAGGGTGTTAGAGAAGAATTAACCAATAGTAGCGTTCCTCTAATGAAATATAAGATAGGATTTCAAGAAATTGTTACAGCATCTTTAAAATTAACAGCAACAACCAGTAAATTTAATCTTATTAATGCTGAAACATGGGATAAAGTTGGTCAATCAGCTAAAGCATATGTTGGGACATTATCCGATTTAACAGATATGTTACCTGCTTTTGAAAATATTGGTTATGGTGCAAGTGACACCGCAAAACAAATTCAAATTTCAGGTCAAAGAATGATGAAACTTGGATTAGATTCTAAATCAATGTTAAAAGATATGCAAAAAGACATTGGTAAATTAAATGAATATGGTTTTAAGGATGGAATACAAGGGTTAGCTAATATGGTAACCAAAGCAAAAGAATTTAGGATGTCAATGGAAGAGACATTTAAAATTGCAGACAAGGTTATGGACCCTGAAGGGGCAATTGATATGGCAGCAAATTTACAGGCGATAGGTGGTGCAATTGGTGATTTAGGTGACCCATTGAAAATGATGTATATGGCAACAAATAATGTTGAGGGAATACAGGATGCATTAATTGGTGCTTCACAATCCCTTGCAACATTTAACAAAGAAGGTGGTCGATTTGAAGTTACAGGAATTAACATAAGAAAAGCCAATGCAATGGCTAAAGAAATGGGAATTTCGATGAGTGAACTAACCAAAGGAGCAGTAGCGGCAGCAGAAAGAACATCAGCGGCAACCGCGATGTTATCAAACGGATTAAAATTAGATAAAGACCAAACTGCACTAATTAGTAACCTTTCCCATATGAAAGATGGTAAAATGACTATGGAAGTTCAAGGAGACGAAATGAGAAAAATTCTTGGAGTTAATAAAGATGTTAAAGAGGTTGCATTGGAAAGCCTAACACAATCACAAGCTGAATCATTAGCTGAATATCAAAAAAGAGAATCGGAAAAAACACCTGAAGATATTATTAGGGGTCAAGCAACAAATATTGAATTAGTAACAAGGGATGTAAATTATATTTTAAGATTATTAACAGTCGAATCGGGGAAAGCAGGTAAAAGTGTTATGAAATCATTGGATATTGATTTTGATGTTATTTCAGGTGAATCAAAAAAAATGAGAGAAAAGGGAGGTGACTATATTAAAGGAGCGTCTGATGAAATAACATCAAAATTAAAAAACGATAAAGAAATTAAAAAAACGGCTAAAATGAATAGTGTGGAGTCAAAGACTGTAGATAATTCATCATCAAATGCAAATAATCAAAATAGTAATGCGTCAACTGGAGCCCTCGCATCTAATAATGTAATGACCATTAAGCATCAATTTAGTGATAGTACTGTGATTTTTGATAACACCAAAAAATTGATTGATGAGTCGGTAACAAGAAATCCAAAAGAATATACTATAATACCATTTAATTACGCTTAATAACCGTAATAAATAAAATTAAAAAACATCTATTTATAAAGTAAAACATAAATGCCAACTTATTTAGATTTTGATACCAGTAGGAATAAATCAGGAATACCTGACTCCAAGGACGGTTTTAGAGATTACTTAATCGCTAGAACTCTTAATGTACCTAATGGTCCTCAGACTTTTACTAATGCAAATTACGCAGTACAAACACTAAGGGATATGCCAAACATAGACCCTGGCAATGTATTATCATTAAATGCACTTGGTCAAACAAATGTTACCGCAACTACTTTTACCAATATTTATGTTCCTCCTCAATTTGACGTATATGCTTTTATTTCAATGGCTTTTCAACCTCCAAGAAGGTCACCAAGTTATCTTAATTCATTTACTAAAAACGACACTAATTTAGTTAGTATAATGACAGGACAAAGATTTGATGATGATTCTACGTTAATGAAATTTGCTACGAGATACATCCATGACAATGCACAAGGACCTGTTTTTTCGAGAATAGAAAGAAATTTAGATGCAGCAACAAACGGTAGAGTTAGAGTTATTGACGCATTAAATGGAAACACCGCAACCGCATTAAATTTATTAACAGGAAGAGAACCTTTAATTGAATTTAATAATAGAGTTACCGTATCCTCAACTTTATTAGGTAAGGGTATAGATTTTTTACAAACAGTTGTTGGAACACAGTTACCATTTAGTGAAATTCCGGGTGATTATTTATCAAACCCAAGAAATCCAATTGAAAATAGACCCGAACCTAGAACTCAATCCGGTGCTATTTTACAAGATATCACGGGAGTAATAGGTTCAATGGTTGGAATACAAAGAAGACCAAAAATTACAAGAAAACCTTCCGATTTGTTTATTGAATATATGGGTCAAGGACCAAAACAGTCTTTATTTGATTTATTAACATATTCAAAATACGCACCAAATTACACAACAACAGCTAGGTCACAACAATCATCTAAAATATTTCAATTTGCAGATAGGGTTGGAGAAGGTATCAAAAACTTATTAGGTCTTGAAGCGCCAAAAGGACTAGCGTACATGGGTGACGATAGAAGTAATGATGTTAGACACACAATGTCCGACTTTAATGATAATGTTGTTAAAAGTAGTTATTATCTTAGTTTAATGTTTGACCCTGTTGCCGCATCATTATTTGAAAGAAAAAGAAGTATTTCACAAGGTGGTCAGATTGGTGGTAAACTAACATGGATTAGTCGTAATTCTATAAATAAATTAGGAGCAAATAATGCTGAATGGGAATCTGAAAGTGGAAAATTAAATGAATCATTATCAACAAAATTTGGTTTTAGACAAGATTCGATATTAGATAAAACACAACAACTATTGGATTCAATGCCAAAAGGTGGTGAAGGTTCTCGTACTCATGTTGGTAATGTAATTGACCAAACAAGTAGAATCTTTAAGGAAGGTGATACAGTAATGTCGAGAGGTTCAAATATTAAGTATACAGATAAATTTTCAGGAGAAGAAACTGGTGTTGAATACTGTAGAGTATGGACAAAAGATAGGTCTTACATGAACTATTCTGATACCATGAAAAGAACCGCAAACATTAGAAAGTTTGATGATAGTATTTTAGGAGGAGAAAGTAGAGTGTGGAATATAAACTACGCTCCGATGTCAAGTGGAGTAAATGACCCATCAGGAAAAAATTCTTTTGATGGAGTATCAACAAACATATTTAAACAAGGTGATGGATTTTATGCTAAAAAATATATGTTTTCAATTGAAAACTTAGCTTGGAAAACTTCAAATACTCCGGGATTTACATATAATGATTTACCATATTGTGAAAGAGGAAACAATGGTGGTAGGGTTATGTGGTTTCCACCATATGATTTAAAAATTAGTGAAAACAATAGTGCTAGATGGAACGATAATACTTTCTTAGGTAGACCCGAACCAATTTACACATATCAAGATACAAGTAGAACAGGACAATTATCTTTTAAAGTAGTTGTTGACCATCCAAGTATATTAAACTTATTAGTTAGAGAACACTTTAAGAACATGAGTGATGATGAAGCCGATAATTATATTGATGCATTTTTTGCTGGATGTATAGACCTCGACTTTTATGCTCTCATAAGAAAATATGCTCATTTAGATTCAAGTGATATTTCAATGATAACAGCATTCTTAAATAACAATAAAGAACCTGATGCTATATTGGAATATATGCCGGCAGTTGATAGTCCCGTTAATAATGACCCAAGTGGTGGTGGTAATGGTAGTGGTTCGGGTAAAGATGATAATAATATTAGTGTTAAAGATATTAATTTAAAATATGCAAACGATATACCTGGACCAAATCTACAAACATTAGTGTCTCCAAATATGTATTCTGATTTATTTAAATCATTTTCTGGAGAATCAATTAATTATCAAGCTAAATTATCACAAGAATTAAAGGGTATGACAGGAAGTACAGACCCTCAAATTATTAAAGAAACTTCATATGTTTTTGGTTCTGAAAAAACAAATGGAGCAAAACCCCCTGTATTATCATTAACTGATAGTGAGGTTGATGAACAGAAAACTAAAATTGCAGGATATTTTACCGAAGCTCAAAAAAATTATGAAACATATATTAGTACCCTAAACCAACTTAAAACTAATTTAGGTAATAATACAACTGGTGATATTACAATAAAAATTGAGTCTTCATGTTCTTCTGTTGCAACAACTCAATACAATGAAAAATTGGCATTAAGAAGAAGTCATAGTATTATACAGGATATTTTTAACATAATTAAATCAGGGTCAACTAGTCCAGATATAAAATGGGTGAGTGGTAATGAAATAGTACCGACCAATAAAACTAACTCAGATAATGATATAGTTTTAATTGAAAAAGATAAACCAATCACAATAACAAAAGAATATAATTTAAAAGATTTAGGATACACAAGTAACTCTACTGGTAAAATTATTATTAAAACAGTAAATTACGGCGAAAACTTTACAGGTGTAAATCCTAACGAATTAGATTGTGTTGGGAAAGAATTTATAAAAACAACAGGTTTAAGAGAATATTCACCTATAGCATTTTATTGTAGACAATCTAAGTTTAGTGTGGATTACACTAATAAACCAATTCCCGAAACACCAACACCAACACCAATACCAGAACCTGTAAAACCTGTTACAATAACCGTACCTGGTAAACCATCAAGAAAACCGGCAATTGACCCAATGAAGAGAATTATTATGAAAACTCTTTCTGAATGTCATTACTTTAAAAAACTTGAGGAAGATTCTCCACTTCAATTTAAATCTCTAAGAGAAAAATTAAAATATTTTCATCCCGGTTTTCACTCAACAACACCCGAAGGATTAAATGCTAGATTAACATTTATGCTTCAATGTATTAGACCGGGAGATACTATACCTGTTAAGGGTATTGCCGACCAAAATGATGTGGCGGCAAGAAATACATCATTCGGACCTCCACCTGTTTGTGTTTTAAGAATTGGTGATTTTTACCATTCTAAAATTATAATAAGAGATGTAAACATTTCATACGATGATAATGTTTGGGATTTAAATCCTGAAGGTATTGGGGTACAACCAATGATTGCTAATGTTACATGTTCAATTGCATTTATTGGTGGTCAAGGATTGTCAAAACCCGTTGAGAGATTACAAAATGCATTATCTTCTAATTTCTTTGCAAATACAGAAATGTATGATGAAAGGTCAATATCATCTTTGGAGGGCGACACAAAAAAGAAGTACGAGGCGTTCCAAAAAAGTTTTTTAGAATCTCTTACCATCCCATCACAAGTCTCACCAAAAGCAGACCCAAATCCTAAGACTAACAATATCAATGAGAGTTATATAGCGGCAAGTCAAAATGGGTCTGATTTAATCTACACAAAAAATATTGATGAGGTGTTTACAAAAACCAAGAACTATTTTGATAAATATGTTAGTACATATAATAATGTAGTTACAAAATATGGTACTGAAATTAGTACAATGTTACTACACCCAAATTATAGAGAAATAAAAAATTATGACATTTACACATTAACTAGTTCAACGCCAGGAAAAACATTACAGTTATTTGGATTAACTAAAAAAGGACTAGAAACTGATTTTTTATTAAAGGGTCTTGGGGTTGGATTAGTGAATTTTATAGATAATTCATCAACAACTTATTTATCTGAAATGTTAGGTTTTGAAAAAGAAATATCGGGTTCAATATCAGGTTCAAAATTAATAGACATGAATGAAAAAATATTGAAACCATTCTTTTCTACTTTAACCCAAACAGTATTAGATGAAATTAGTAATGAAAATTTATTAACAGAACTTGAATCAAATAGAAATGATTTAGTTAAATCTCTTGATAGCGTTAATTTCATTGTGAAATTTTCAAAAGATAGTTATGTGGAAGGAACAAAAGTAACATCATCCACATTATCTGGATTTACATCCGATTTATTATATAATGAATATAAAACATGTATTGAATATATTGAAACAAATACACCAAAAATGTATGAAGATTTAAGTAGTACCGTTACTTTAGTTAACCCAATTATTACTCAATCACAATTTGAAAATATAATGAAACAATTACTTTTCACAAAATATAGTGATGTTGAAAGTTACTTTAATAATAAACCATCAGCACCATATAGTAATTTATTAAAAATAGATTCGACTTTATACCCCGAAAAAACTGTAAAAAAATTATTAAAAAGAGTTGAACAATTCAACGAACCAACAGATAAAAAGAAATTTAAATTTACAACCTTTAAAAATAGAAAAAGTAGTAAAGAGATTAAATTTAAAATAAATGTAACCGCAGTTGAAACTGATGCAACAATTATTGAAGAATCAAATAAAGTACACTCAGATAATTTGGAGGTAAAAAATAATAAACTTAATTACTACAGAAAAACATAATGAGCAGAGAATATTTCGACAGATACCAATTTTTTATTGATGATGGTAAATTTAGGATTGTTCCTGGGTTGGAACTACCTATTAAAACAACTGATAAATATGTTTTTTATAAAAGAGGTAAGGATAGATTAGATAAACTTTCACAAGACCATTATAATACACCAATTTTTGGTTGGTTAATTTTGTTAGCAAACCCAACTGCGGGTAGTATTGAGTTTACCGTACCTGATAATTTTTTAATGAGAATACCGTTTCCATTGGTTGTGTCTTTACAAGATTACAAAAGAAGTGTAGAATTGTATAACCTATATTATGGAGAACAATAAAGATTTATCAAATAGTGAGAACATACTTGTTAAAGTAGACCAAAACAATCTAATATTTGTTGACCCAAATAGTGTAGTTGATAGTGACGGAGCAATTCAACCAAGGGGAATAAAACAGGAAAATTTGGTAATGTATGTGAACTTGGAAGCTGATTTAGTTCCGAGAACAACACTTATTGCTGATGGTGGACAAGGAAATACTCTTCTTAGTATTGCAAAAGGGAACATAAACTTCCTAAAAAATCAAACAGGTGATGGTAATTTTAATACTTCATGGTCTGAAGCATATAATCCAGCACAACCGACAGATGCTAATGGAAACACTAAACCGTTTGACCCAAATCAATTTATAGATGATTCTGGACAAAGTTTTGGTATTGATTCTATTTCAATATCGGTAAAAGGGGCGACCTTTGTACCCCAAGCAACAATAAATTTTGTTGATGTAAGAGGTAAAACATTATTTGAATCTGCACATAATTCTCCATATAAAGCGTTTTTTCACCTTCCTTGGCCAATATTTTATTTAACAGTTAAAGGATATTACGGTAAGGCGATTAGATACCGTCTTCATATGACAAAATTTTCATCTAGATTCAATGAAAGTAATGGTAATTTTGAAGTAACAACAACATTTGTTGGTTCTACATTTGCTTATTTAAATGATATTTCATTATCATCAATTGCTAATTGTCCTTACATGTATTTGGTTGAAAAACTTGAAGACAAAAAATGGAATGAGTCAAAAGGAAGATATACAAAAAATGTTAATAGAAGTTCAAGGGGTTACTCAATATTAAAATCAATCTATGAACAGTATGAAAATAGAGGGTTAGTTCCAAAAGGAACATTTATAAGAGGTAACGAACCAGTTAAAACATTAAAAGATATTGGGTATATCGCCGAATCTTTAGATAAGATTTTAGAAAAACAAATCTTTAATAGTGTTGTTGATATGAAGGTATTCCAAGGAATAAAAGAAATTGGAGAGACATTAAGTTTATTTGAAAGTCAAGTAAAAGCTTGGTCTAAAACAAATCTATCAAATACGGATTTTGTTTCATATGACTCAACAACAGTTAATGGGGTAGTATCACTTCAAAATTGGTACTATTATTCCGGTAAAAATAAGAATGATACAAAAATATTATTAGGAAAAGATATACCTGGCACGTTAGAATTTATAATAGAATCAAGAACCAAAGAACTTATTAGTTCAACATTACTAACTAACGATATTAAAAAGGATAATAACAAACCTGCAATAGATAAAAGTAAAGTTAGAGCCGATTTTAGAAAGGTCGCAATAAAAAAAATACAGTCTATTTCCACATATTATAAAACTATTGATAATGGTTTTATATTGGTTGGTATTGATAATTTAATTTCAGACATATATGAGGTAATTAAATCATTTGAAGAACAAAAAAATATTTTAGAGGATGATGTTGAAAAACAAATGAACATCATCATTAAAGACCCAAAACAAGGGTTTGGATTTGAACCAACAATAAGAAATATTTTTGCGATACTATTGGCAAACGCTGAAGTTTATATTAGATTAATGAAAGAGGTACACACTAATTCATTTAATTCATCAAAAGATAGGGCAAAAATTATTGGTAACTTAAATAAAGAGAATAAAGGGGATGCTATATTTCCGTGGCCTGAGGTTAGAAAACCGGTAGCGATGGGTAAAGAGAATGTTGTGGCGTACCCTGCTGAACTTGAACTAATAGATAGATTAAAATCAAATGATAAGGTTCTATGGCCGGAGGTTGAGTTTGTTGAAGAATATATGAAAATCGTAACAGGTAGGAAAGATACTAATGTAAAAAAAGAACCTACTGTTAGTGATATTGAATATTTGTTTGAATCGGATATTGATTATTCGTCTGTTAATGACATATCAGGTGTGGATATTATTACTGACATTGTACCATATACCGACAAAACAAACGCATCATTTGTGTATGAGATATATGAAAGAGCCAAATATCTTACATTATTTGATTCCTTCAATAATAACCTTCTAAGACTTTTGGTTCAAGAGGAGAAAAAGAATATTGAAACGGTAATTAAGGATGATATAGATTTAATTAATTTACTAAAAAAATTTAACACAGGTATACCAAGTTTAATTAATGGGACTAAAACCTCAGTAATTCCAAATGGAACAACAACGCCAGAAGAAAAAATAATATTTAATGGTCTTTTACCTTCATTATCTCCATATGAGAGATTTAATTATTTTAGAGACCACATACCAACAACAAACTACATTAAAGATGTACTTGACGAACCTTTTAAATTTGAAAATAATCAAAAATTAGGTACTAAAAAATCCATAGATTCAGAAGATGAAATAAATAATATTCTAAAAAATTATGAACCTGAACAATATAGACCTTCTATTTACCCATTCAACTCAGATACCTATTTAGGTTATTTAAAAAAGAATAGTACAGCAAATCCAAAAGTTACCGGTTCAACATTTACGATTGATGATTTAAAATATAAAGGTACATCAAATACCGGAATATTTCGAGTTGACTCAACAATAGGATTTATTGTTACACCATCAAATCCAAAATCATGGGTTCAAAGTGGATACATAGATAATATGTTTCTAAAACAAATGGTTAATAAAGATAGTACAACTAAAGTTAGTATTTTTAATACTCCATATTTTCACAAACAATTATATTCTGATTTTAACAAAGATGAACAGTATGGGAGATATACGGGTTCGGCTTATTTACTTTTAAATTCACTACCATTTTTAAATTTGGATGATAATATCACATTTGATGGTAAAACCATTTTAATGTCGTCTCTTTTTAGAGAAATTTCATCAACACATTTTGTTCCGTATCATTTATTATTAAAATGGGGTTCAATATATCATAGATATAAGAAAAAAATATTAGACGGTGTTGATATTCTTGATGGATTTTTAAATATAAGTAATATAACTCAACCAATTAACGGTAGTTTATTTTTTGATTTAACATTAAATGAAACATTTAGTGTAACACCAAGAGAAAATATAACAACTGGAACAACCATTAATGTTGTTCATTCAGGAAATACCAATGTCGGTATTAATCCCACGTATCAAGCAGTTTATAATCAAATTGTGAAAGGTTATGTTACATATGATATTATATCAGGTAACACATCTTATAATCAGAGAACCAATTCTGGTCACATTTTACATACAAGGAATACATCATCGAATAATATTAATTATTGGTCAGTTATTGCGGACAATTCAAAATATACTTCAACCGATTTAACTTATACATTATTACCTTCTAATGGGTCAAGTAAAAACAACTCATCAGAATTATTTAATAATTCTGAACAAAATAATTTTAGAACTATTTGGTTTAATGACGACATAATAGGTGATATATTTTCAGGAAAAACATTTGCATCGTTTTCTCAATATCCAAGAAGTATTAATATTACAAATGACCAATATGATGATTTATTTTCTGTTGATACAAACTATAGAAAAGTAATAGACTTAATTGGAACTTTTAGTCCAAAAATTTTGGATAATTTTGAAATGATGTTTTTAGATTTTGCTTCCGAAAAATCAAATGATGAAAAACCATACCAATTGTTTAACAATGTTACCTATGATAAATTCCAATACATTCTAAAAGATTTATCCGTTATTACAAAGAAAACAGGAGACGATACTTTAGGTATTGAAGAATTAATTAATAATTTAAAAGTTAGACAAGAAGAAAGTTCTAAAAAAATAACACAATCAATTTTAGATAATTCTAACATAATAAGATTTACATCTTCAAACCCAAAGGAAATAGATTCATACACTTTTTATGGTATGGCGAATTTTGATTTATTAACAAGATATTCAGTCGAACCTTATAATTCATCAGACAATACGGGTACAAATCAAAATCTTATAAAATTATATATTGGTGAAGATATTGATAATTATTATTTTGGTTTCTTCCCAACGAATGATGTTAGATTAACTGAAGAAAATATTTTAAGATATCGACCATTAGTTTTAATTTATGCTGGTTATTTAAAAAATGGAGGAATAAATACTAAAGTTAAATTTGGTGAATATATTAGAGATAATATTTTAAAGCCAGGTGATACGGTAACAAATAGGGCTGCGGGTGCTGATGAAAGACTAAAGACTTATTTAACTGAATTATTATTACTAATAAGTAAGAGAAATGAAATAACAAAACAAGGTGAAAATAAACTTATAAAAATAGGTCAAGGTTATAATACCAATCAAGTAAAATTAGAACTTTATAATACATTTAAATCATTTAATGATAAATGGACTTCGGGTAATTCAATTGGACAGAGATTATTATTAGAAGAATTTTTATTTTTAGATAAAGCAAATAGAGATATTGGTGATAAATATTTTCTAAACATCAGTAAAATATCAACTCTTTTATTACCAGAAAACCAAGGTGTAAATTTATATAGTGCAATTTCTATATTAATTCAGGGTACTGAACTTGATATGAGGGCACTACCAGCATATGTGAATTTTTATGGAACAAATGTAAATAATAAAAGTAAAATAACACCATCTAAAAAAGTTGCAAAAAATTTATTTGGAACATTTTTGGAGGTTGACTACCAAGAATCTTCACCAAAAATTATAATACAATTAGTTGGTCAATCATCAAAACATTTGGCTGACATGGAGGATAAAACCTATAGATTTTCGGATGATAGTTTCTTTATTGGTTCAGTAAATAATAATCCATTGGTTGTTACAACATTAGAAGGTTTCGGAACTAACGATTTGAGTAAAATTAATAAAGTTGTTGCATTTGAAGTAAGTTTTGGTGACCAAAACCAAGGTATTTTTAAAGGAGTATCATTAGACCAAGCAACATTAAAAAACACCTCAGAATCTTTTGTTGTAATGGAAAATTTAGCTAGGTCAGAATCTGGTGCTGGTGGTTATAATGTTGATGTTGGTTTATTTGATTATTATAAACAAGCATCATATAGATGTGAAGTTACATGTATGGGTAACGTAATGATACAACCAACTATGTTCTTCTATCTTAAAAATATCCCAATGTTTAGGGGTTCATATTGGATAACTGAAGTTAGTCACGATATTAGAGGTAATTCAATTAGTACTAAATTTGTTGGAACAAGAATACCATATACATCTTTACCTGACCCAACGGATTCTTTTGTGGCTAGTTATAGGGTTTTATTTGATAAATTAATGTCAAGAGCAACCGCAGTTTTAAAACAAGATGAGAAACCGGGACCAAAAACTGAAGATACAATTATTGGGGAAAATGACATAGCATATGCAATTGATAAGGGTGGCGTTAAAATTGATAATGAATCAAATACAAAAGGTAGTAATTCAAATACCATAGTTGGAATGACATCATTTGGTGTTCCATTCAACGGTTTCAACGACGAAAAGTTAATTCAAAAAATTGATAACCCATCATATGTTCACGAAGGTAGTAGTACATGGTTAAGAACAATAGTTGTCAAAGCCGGTGGTGAGACTGGAAACACTTTAACTCCCGATACAACAATGAACATTGCGAACGGTTTAAAATGGTCTGAAATCAATCTAAAAGATAAATTTTATAGTACTCACTTTGATTTAAAATCGGTAAGTGCGGAAACAATTAGAGGTGGAGTAACAGAGTTTATAAATCCAAATATTAAAAATTCTAAGGTTTATACATTAAATCCAAGTTATACATTTACAGGAACAACCGTAACACAGGGACCAATAAGTAATGGTCCCAAATCAAATAAATACGGAATGTCAATGTCGGCACCATTAATGTCCAGCTTAGGTTTATACGAAAATCAAGTTATTTACTTTAGAATTAAGTAAAATCAAGAAGTTTTTCACTTTATTAGATATTTATAGAATAAAATACTATGGATAAGGATAAAATAAATAATAGTTTAAATAACTATTATTCAAAACCAAAAAATGTACAAGCCATTTCAAATGATGGAATGGAAAGACAAGAATGTGATATTCAAACAGGTGAATGTTATATTATCAGGTCAAAAGACGGTATCGTAGAAAGAATAAATAAAAAAGTAATTACCGAAGACGGTAGACAACTCTTACAAGATTAATATTATGAACCAAATAGAAAAGAAATTATTAGAAGAAGTTGCAAGATTTAGAGCAATTAACAAATATGCAAAGAATCTTTTGAACGAACAAGATGTACCAATGGATGCTGGATTACCACCGGCAGATGCTGGAGTACCACCAATGGATGCGGGATTACCACCGGCAGATGCTGGGGCACCACCAATGGATGCGGGATTACCACCGGCAGATGATAACAATACTGAAGAGATTGACATCACAGATTTAGTTAATATGACCAAATCAATTAAGAAAGATGTTGATGATAGTAAATCGGAACATATAGGTGTTACTGAAAAAATGGATAGTGTATTTAGTAAGTTAACTGATTTAGAACAAAAATTAGCTCAAATGGATATGGTTATGGATAAGATTGATAGATTAGATACTAAAATCGACACTATGAAAGAAAAAACACCAGAACAAAAACTGGAATTACGTTCTTTAGATTCATATCCTTTTAATCAAAATCCCCAAGAGTTTTTTAGTCAAAAACAAGGTGAAATGAAAGCATCGGGTAAAGATGATTATATTTTAACCAAACAAGATGTTAATGATTATTCAATGGATATGATAAAAAATAGTTTCAACTCCGAAGAACAAGAAGATGAATTTAAATACTAAAGTAAACTTATTTTTAGGTATTCACGCTCAATTGAAGGTACTTCATTGGCAGACAAAAGGATATGCTAGACATAAGGCTTTTGCTAAAACTAGAGATGAATTGGAAGAATTAATGGATTCATTTGTTGAGGAAGCAATGGGTAAATACGGTAGATTCTCATTAGATGAAGAAACCAAAACCATTGAATTATTTAACCTAACTGACCTAAAACCAACAGAAATGGTGGAAACAATTTGTCAAGCATTGGTTGGTTTTACCGAGGAATTAGACCCAATTGATACAAATTTATTAAATATTCGTGACGAAATGTTAGGTTTATTCCAAAAATTAAAGTATCTTTTAACATTAGAATAAAAAAATAAGTAATAGAAATGGCTATAACAAAAAATCAAGCGCTTAGCGGAACAACCGCAGCGAGAAATAATTTAGTATATATTGATACATTAATTACAGGGGCAACTCAACAAGGTTTACTTTATGTTAATGTTGCGTCAATGTACATGGACGATGAAATGGCAACAGCTTTGAGAAGTAATGGGTTTGTTGTTAATAAAAGAAATAATTTTAATGGTGAAAACTATGACTATTTTATTAATTGGGGTGGATTAGAACCAACTCCAACACCTACTAGTACAGTAACCCCATCAGTTACTCAAACAATGAGTGTGACACCAACTAAGACATCTACACCAACCCCAACCGCTACCAATACTCCCACACCTACCATGACATCCACCCTTACACCAACTAACACATTAACCCCTACTAAAACTCCTACCCTCACACCAACGAACACCATTACACCAACTAATACCTTAACACCTACTAATACCTTAACACCAACCCTTACTCCAACTAAAACATTAACACCTACTAATACCCCGACACCAACCAATACTTTAACACCAACTATAACCATTACCCCAACCATCACACCTACTATGAGTATAACACCAACTAGAACCATTACACCAACTAGAACCCTTACCCCAACTCCTACTCCAACAAATACTTTAACGCCAACACCAACAAATGTACTAACAGCAACATATTTAATTGCACCATGTACTGGGGGAACTGGATTTAACATGGAATTCCTAATAAATGATTTACCAGCAGTTGGTGGAAATTACTATTTACAATTTGTAGGAGCCACAGCAGATGGATGTTATGAAATTGTTGATTCAGCAGAACCGAATACAGGAATAGATAAAGTTATTTCACCAATTGGAACAAATTACGGTAATTGTATCACTTGTTTGGCGGCTAACCCATAATCAACTTCAACACTTAGTAGTTAAAAACCACTAAAACACAGGTAACTAAAAATATTTTGAAAAAAAATGAAGTCAGGTTTTATAATCTGACTTTTTTTGTTTATACTTTACATAGATATATTTCTAAACAATTAAATTTTAAAAAAAATGAGTACATTCGAATCAGTACTGGCACAGTACGAAAAAAACAAACAGGTCGCAGGCGGCAACAGTAACAAGGTATCCCAAGAGGATAGAATGAAAAAGTATTTTACTACACTTTTACCGAAAGGTTCAAGAAGTGGTGAAAAACGTATTCGTATCCTACCAACGGAAGATGGTAGTTCTCCATTTAAAGAAGTTTACTACCACGAATTACAAGTGGATGGTCAATGGGTAAAACTTTATGACCCAAAGCAAGAAGGTAAACGTTCTCCACTAAACGAAGTTTATGAAGGTCTAATGATGACAGGAGTAGAAGCCGATAAGGTTTTAGCTCGTCAATATAGAGCTCGTAAATTCTACATTGTTAAAGTAATTGACAGAGAAAACGAACAAGATGGTGTTAAGTTTTGGCGTTTTAAACACAACAGTAAAGGTGAAGGTATTTTAGATAAAATCTTCCCATTATTTAAAAACAAAGGTGACATTACCGACACAGAAAAAGGACGTGATTTAATTATTACCCTTGGATTAACTAAAGCCGGTAATGGTAAGGAGTATACTGCAATTACTTCTATTATCCCTGAAGACATCACCTCATTATCAAACGATGTTGATACATCTAAGTCATGGATTAATGATGAATTAACATGGGCTGATGTATATTCTAAAAAACCGGAAGAGTATCTTGAGATGATTGCTAAAGGTGAAGTTCCAAAATGGGATGTTGAAACTAAGAAATATGTTTCAAATCTTTCAGAAGAAACAACTTTAATGTCACCATCAAATTCAAAATCAGAACCTATCGTTGACATCGACCCACAGGACGATTCCGAGGCGGACGACGACCTTCCATTTTAATTTAACCGAGCTTGGACACCTACATGGACAAAGTGTCCAAGCTCTTATTTTTTATTCATAAAATTACATACAACATAGACAATGGCAAAAATAGTAAAGAAAGAGTTTAACTTCAAAGAGAAGTTCTCTACTAAAACAAAATACAAAGAAACTAATTTTTATTTTTGCGGTGACGCATTTTTAAACTCATGTGGATTACCGGGACCTGTTATGGGTGGTATTAATATGTTCTTAGGACATAGTAATTCATCTAAAACAACAGCAATGATATTAGCTGCGGCAGACGCACAAAAAAGAGGTGATTTACCTGTTTTTATTATTACAGAAAAAAAATGGAGTTGGGAACATGCGGTTGAATTAGGATTACAAGCAACTAAGAATTCAGACGGAGAATGGGAAGGTGATTTCATTTTTAACGATAGTTTTGATTATATTGAACAGGCAACTGATTTTATTAATAGTATATTAGATGCACAAGAAAAAGGTGAAATTCCTCACTCAGTTTTATTCTGTTGGGATTCAGTTGGTTCAGTACCATGTAAAATGACATTTGAAGGTAAAGGTGGTAAAATGCATAACGCATCCGCATTATCTGACAAAATCGGTATGGGAATCCATTCAAGAATTTCAAAATCAAAAAAAGAAGATTACCCATATTATAACACAATGATTGTTATTAACCAACCATGGGTTGATTTACCAGATAATCCATTTGGACAACCTGAAATCAAAGCAAAAGGTGGTGAAGCGTTATGGTTAGCATCTTCATTGGTATTCTTATTTGGAAATCAAAAGAAAGCTGGTATTAATCATATTACCGCAACCAAAGGAGGAAGAACAGTATCTTATGCAATTAGAACGAAAATTTCTATTTTGAAAAACCACGTAAATGGTATTCAATTTAAAGATGGTAAAATCATTGCAGTACCACAAGGTTATATTGATGACACAAAAGAGGCTTTAGAAGACTACAAAAAACAGTATTCACAATATTGGAACGCGATTCTTTCAGGAACAGGTGAAATTGTTTTAGAAGAAGAAGCAGAAGATTCAATCGGGGAGTAATTTTCAACCTATAAAACATAAAAAAATAAATGTCCGTACTACTTGTTGATGGTGATAACTTATTAACTATTGGATTCTTTGGATTAAAGAATCATTTTTACAAAGGGAATCATATTGGAGCACAATATCATTTCATCAACACACTAAGAAGATTAATTGACATTCATCGATTAGATAAAGTCGTAGTCTTTTGGGACGGAGAACAAGGTTCATCATCCAGAAAAAAATTCTATAGTCACTATAAAGAAAATAGGAAAAGTAGAATTAGAACTGAAGAGGAAATGGGTTCTTACACTAACCAAAGAAACAGGGTTAAACAATATCTTGAAGAATTATTTGTTAGACAAGGGGAATATGAATTCTGTGAAACAGATGACTGTATTGCATATTATTCTCAAAAATCTAAAGAAGAAATTTTAATTTATTCATCAGATGGTGATTTAACTCAATTAGTTTCAGAAAGAACTCATTTATTTAATCCTTCACATAATAGAATATATCAATTAAATGATATGTTTGTTTATGACCATGAAGAGATTCTTATACAAAATATTAAACTTGTTAAAATGATGTGTGGAGACCCGTCGGATAATATTGCGGGAATAAAAAATTTGGGGGTTAGAAGACTATTGGCTTTAGTTCCTGAAATTAAAACCCAACCATTAACACTCGAAATTCTAGTAGAAAAATTTAATGCTCTATTTGAACAAGACCAACATAACAATTTAATAAAGAATCTAATTACAGGGGTTACAAAACACGGAGTGTTAGGAGAGGAGTTTTACAATGTAAATAAACGCATTGTAAGTCTTGATGAACCTTTCCTTACTGAAGAGTCAATACCCTCTATAAATTCTCTTATGAATGATATAATGGACCCGGAAGGTCGTTCCTATAAGAATACAATGAAGATGATGATGGAGGATGGAATATTTCTTCTTCTACCAAAATCTGATGACGCATGGATTAACTTTCTAAATCCATTTTTAAGACTAACCAGAAAAGAAAAAAATAAAAAATTAATCAAAATAAAAGACAATGACTAATCAAGACGCAACAAAATTCGAATTTCTATTAACTTTAGGTAAAAACATAGTTTGCCAAAGATTCTTTAACGTAAGAGACTATAATGTCGAAGCGAGACGCTCGATTGACATACATGAATATGTAAAAGATATTTGTGAAGAAATCTCACATGATTTGAAAACAAAAACATTGGATTATCTAAACGAAAATCAAGATTATTTTTACGGTTTAAAGGATGTGGAAACCGGAGAAAATGATGAAAAAGAATATTTTTTACTAGTATTAAAACTAGGGGATGATGTATTTATCCAAAGGATGTTTCCTTCTAATATCTTTCACCCAAAAGTTAGATATACAGTCGACATCCGCCCAAGACTGAAGAGATATCTATCGGATTTAACTGCTATTTTATCTTCTGAGGAATTAGAAACAACTTATTTAAATTATCACTTATAAAAAAAAATAATCATGACAGAAAAGAACTTTGGTTTTCTCGGAGCATCATTCCAACAAGCCCTAATACGAGCAATTATTGAAGACAAAAAATATGGGGAACAAATAATTGATGTAATCGATAGCAAGTACTTTGATAACAATTCCTTTAGATTTATTATTCAGAACATTAAGGAACATTTTATAAAATATACTAAAATTCCTAATTATGACACATTGTCTCAACAGATTGTGTTAGAGTTAAAATCGCAAGAAAATGCAAGAATACATTTGGATACAATATCCGGTATTAAGGAAAACACTCAAGATTCGTCTCTCGTAAAGGATGAGGCTTTAAATTTTTGTAAACAACAAAATTTGAAAAAGGAGTTAAAAAGGGTAAATCAAATAATTGACAACGGCTCCTTTCAAGAATATAATACCATTGAAGGTATTATTCAAAAGGCAATGCAGGTTGGATTACCACCCGAAGAATCTATGGATGTGTTTCATAACATCGATGAGGCGTTAGAGAAGGACAACAGACACCCAATCCCAACAGGAATTGATGGATTAGATGGTATGTTAAAAGGAGGGTTAGGTAGAGGTGAATTAGGGGTTGTTTTAGCACCGACAGGTACAGGTAAGACAACACTATTAACACTTTTTTCAAATACCGCATATAACTATAATTTTAATGTTCTTCAAATATTTTTTGAAGATAATCCAGCAAACATCAAAAGAAAACATTACACAATTTGGTCAGGTATTGAACCAGACGAACAACCAAACAACAAAGATGAAGTAAAACAAAGAGTTGAAGAGGTTAGGTCTAAATGTACCGGTTCTTTGAGTATTATTAAATTACCAAGTGATTCTGTTACTATTTCTGAAATTAAAACAAGAATTAGAAAACATATTTCTGATGGTAAAAAGATTGACTTATTGGTTATTGACTATGTTGATTGTATAACATCAGAAAGGTCAACTAATGGTGAAGAATGGAAAGGTGAGGGTTCAACTATGAGAAGTCTTGAATCGATGACTAGTGAATTTGATATTGCAATATGGACGGCAACTCAAGGTAATAGAGAGTCAATTTCTTCGGAAGTTGTAACAACAGACCAAATGGGTGGGTCAATAAAAAAGGCACAAATCGGTCACGTTGTTTTATCGGTTGGTAAGACATTAGAACAAAAAGAACATAACTTAGCAACTATGACTTTATTAAAGTCAAGAATTGGACAAGATGGTGTTATTTGGCAGAACTGTACATTTGATAATAGATTTCTAATTATTAATACAGAATCTCAAAGTACATTATTGGGACATAAGGAAGATGTTCAAAAGGACAACGCAGCACGAGCTAAAGATGCGTTTATAAATAGACAAAAGGTCTTGAATCGTTAAAATTAATAAAAAAAAACAAAAATAAAATAGAATTAAATAGTATGGATGAGTCACAAAAAATATTGTCAGATTTAACGGTGTACATGAAGTATGCAAAATATCTTCCTGAAATGGAAAGAAGAGAAACATGGGATGAATTGGTAACAAGAAACATGAATATGCACATTAAAAAATTTCCAAAATTAAAAAAAGAAATTAAAGATGTTTATCGTTATGTTTACGAAAAGAAAGTTTTACCTTCAATGAGGTCAATGCAGTTTGGTGGTAAACCAATTGAAATTTCACCAAATAGAATTTATAATTGTGCTTACTTACCAATTGATGACATTGCGGCATTTTCCGAATCAATGTTTTTATTGTTAGGAGGAACTGGTGTGGGGTACTCAGTACAAAAACATCATGTTGAAAAATTACCCGAAATTAGAAAACCAAACCCGAATAGAACAAGAAGATTTTTAATTGGAGATTCTATTGAAGGATGGGCTGATGCAATTAAAGTATTAATGAAATCATACTTTGGAGAACAATTATCAACTCCTGAATTTGATTTTTCGGATATTAGACCAAAAGGTGCTCAACTTGTGACATCGGGTGGTAAAGCTCCGGGACCTCAACCATTAAAAGATTGTCTTCACAAACTACAAGGGATGTTAAGCGCAAAGGAAGATGGTGATAGATTAACACCAATTGAAGTTCATGATATGATTTGTCATATTGCTGACTCAGTATTAGCTGGTGGTATTAGAAGAGCCGCATTGATTTCATTATTCTCAGCTGATGACCATGAAATGATTGCATGTAAATCAGGTGCGTGGTGGGAACAAAATCCACAACGTGGTAGAGCAAATAATTCAGCTGTTCTTGTTAGATACAAAATTACTAAAGAATTTTTCATGGAACTATGGAAACGTGTTGAAGCATCAGGAGCTGGAGAACCTGGAATTTATTTAACAAATGATAAAGATTGGGGAACCAATCCTTGTTGTGAAATTGCATTGAGACCAAATCAATTTTGTAATTTATGTGAGGTAAATGTTTCAGATATTGAATCACAAGAAGATTTAAATAACCGTGTTAGAGCTGCGGCGTTCATTGGAACACTACAAGCTGGATATACTGACTTTCATTACCTAAGAGATATTTGGAAACGTACAACATAAAAAGATGCATTAATTGGTGTATCAATGACAGGTATCGGTTCAGGTGTTGTGTTAGGTTATAACATGAAAGAATCGGCAAAAATAGTTAAAGAAGAAAATGTAAGAGTTGCTGAAATAATTGGTATTAACAAATCGGCTCGTACTACCACGGTTAAACCAGCAGGAACAACATCATTAACACTTGGAACCTCTTCAGGTATTCATGCTTGGCACAACGATTATTACATCCGTAGAATTCGTGTAGGTAAGAACGAATCAATTTATAATTTCTTTTTAAATCATCACCCTGAGTTAGTTGAGGATGAATATTTCCGTCCACATGACACAGCTGTAATTTCAGTTCCACAGAAAGCACCACAAGGAGCAATTTTAAGAACCGAATCGCCATTCCAACTTTTGGAACGTGTTAAAAAAGTAACCCAAGAATGGGTTAAACCAGGACATAGAAGTGGTTCAAATTCACATAACGTATCTGCAACAATTAGTTTAAAACCTGAAGATTGGGATTTAGCTGGTGAGTGGATGTGGGAAAATAGAGATTTCTATAATGGATTATCAGTATTACCGTTTTCCGAACATAGTTACAAACAAGCACCATTTGAGGATTGTACTAAAGAAGAATTTGAAAGATTATTTTCAAAACTTCATTCAATTGATTTAAGTAAAGTTATTGAACATCAAGACAACACAGATTTAAGTGGTGAATTGGCCTGTTCATCTGGTGGATGTGAAATTAAATAACGAAAAAAATAAAAATAATGATGAAGGGGATGGTCAAAAACTTTCCCCTTCTGATTTTTATATAGAGGATGGTAAGTATGTTTTTACTAAAGAATTTCATTTAAAACGAGGGTTTTGTTGTGATTCGGGGTGTAGACATTGTCCCTATAAAAAAGATTTAGGTGGCTCCCTTAATGGTTCGCGGCCGACCGCAAGCATCTAACTTTGAAAATACAGGGGGCGAATATCAGAGACAAATCGAGGACTAAACTCCTTGATTTTTTTATTTAATGGTATTTATTAATAATGGGAAAAATAAGATTTGAGGAAGAACATTTAGATTACTATGATGGTCAGAACAATTATGAACTTGGAGTCTATGAAGATGATGAGATAATTGGGTATGTTTCCTTTGTAATTTTTGAAAATGAAATTACAGTTAGTGATATATTAGTTAGACCAAATAGAAGAAGAGAAGGGTTTGCTTCAATGTTGATAAAGAAAATGAAACAATTACATCCCGAATCAACCTATAAACCGTCACTAAAAACTGACTTAGGTGCTAAGTTCATACATAAAGATGTGGAACTAAATGAACAACTTAACAGAATAAAAGATTTAATTAGGGTACTATAAAAATCGGTTTTCTTATTTATTACTATTTTATCTTTGTTTATATTTATAGGTATGGCAGTAAAGTATGGTATAGATTTTCCATTTAGACAAAGTCCTGTAGGTGATTTTCTTAATATGACGGAAATACCTGAAAGGGAGATAAGGGCTAATTTAATACACCTCATTCTAACTAGAAAGGGTAGTAGATATTATTTACCTGATTTTGGTACAAGACTATATGAGTTTATATTTGAACCTAATGACCAAATTACATTTAACCAAATTGAAGATGAAATAAGAACATCAGTTAGAAAATTTATTCCAAATTTAGAAATCAAATCAATTACCGTAACTGCTGCTGACCAAGACCCAGACGAATCTGTTAGTATAAATGAAGGTGAAGATAATAGATTATTTAGAGTTTCAAGTTATGCAACAAAACCATATACTGCAAAGGTAAGGGTTGATTATGATATAAATAATGAACCATTTGTTTCGTCTGATTTTATAATTATTAACATATAACATGAGTAAAAAAATATCATACGCAACAAGAGATTTTGCTGGACTAAGACAAGAGTTAGTAAATTTAACTAAACAATATTACCCTGATTTGGTTAAAAACACCAATGATGCATCAATCTATTCGGTTCTTTTAGACCTAAATGCTGCGGTTGCAGATAACTTACATTTTCATATTGATAGAGTTTGGCAAGAAACAATGTTGGATTTTGCACAACAAAGACAATCTCTATTTCATATTGCAAAAACATATGGAATTAGATTACCAGGAAATAGACCCTCAGTTGCGTTATGTGACTTCACAATTAATGTACCACCAAGAGGAGATAAAGAAGATGGGAGATACTTGGGTGTAATAAAATCGGGAGCTCAAATATCTGGTGGAGGACAAGCGTTTGAAACTATGGATGAAATTGATTTTGCAAATCCATTTAATAAAAGAGGAGACCCAAATAGATTAAAAATTCCAAATTTTGATGGTAATGGTAAAATAATATCATACTCAATTGTAAAAAGAGAGGCAGTGGTTAATGGAGTTACAAGGATTTTTAGAAAAGTTATTACTGAAATCGACCAAAAACCATTTTTAAAACTTTATTTACCTGAACAAAATGTTTTAGGTATTTCAGGTGTTATTCATAAAGACGGTACAAATTTTTTAAATAACCCAAGTGAATCTGAATTTTTAAGTGCAACAACAAATAAATGGTATGAAGTAAAATCTTTAATACAAGATAAAATATTTGTACCTGACCCGACCTCATCATCTGATAAGGATAATTTTAAAGCTGGAACATACATAGATGTTACTAATAAATTTGTAACTGAGTATACTCCTGAAAATTATTTCTCATTAACATTTGGTTCGGGTAATGTAAACCCATTGGATAACATGGATAACTACATAACTGGTAATATGAAAGTTAGTCTTGGTAGTTATTTAAATAATTTATCATTAGGAGGATTACCAAGCCCAAACACTACTTTATTCATAAAATATAGAGTTGGTGGTGGAAAAAATACTAATTTAGGTGTTGATGTTATTAGTAGTATAGATAATGTTGATTTTAGTGTTATCGGACCAAACTCATCGATAAATTCACAAGTTATCCAATCATTACTTGTTACAAATGTAACACCAGCAGTTGGTGGTTCTGACCAACCCTCTATTGAAGAAATAAGAAATATGGTCGCATATAATTTTGCAGCTCAAAATAGAGCAGTTACATTAAACGATTATAAATCATTAATAGAAACAATGCCATCTACATTTGGAGCACCAGCTAAGGTTAATGTAATGGAAGAAGATAATAAGGTTAAAATAAAACTGTTATCATATGATGAAAATGGTAATTTAACGGATACAGTTTCAAATACATTAAAGAATAATATTTTAGATTATCTTTCTGAGTACAGAATGGTAAATGATTTTCTTGAAATTCAAAGTGGTGAGGTTATCGACATGGGATTAGAAATTGATTTGGTAATTGATAAAAATGGTAGCCAAACTGAAATTGTTAAAACTTCAGTTGAAGATATCATCAGTTATTTCTCAATTGAAAAAAGAAAAATGGGTGACCCATTACTTGTTGGTGATTTGTATAGAATTATTGGTACAGTTACAGGTGTTGTTAATGTTGTTGATATTAGAGTTTTTAACATAATTGGTGGTGATTATTCATCTGCTGAGGTTGCTCAACCATATGTGGATTCAGTAACTAAAGAGATACAACAGTATGATAGTACAATCTATATGAAATCAAATCAAATATTTCAAATTAGATTTCCTAGTATTGATGTAAAAATTAGGGTTAAAACTTTAGGAACGACTACATTCTAATTTATTTTTTCTTTATTTTATAGAAAACAGATAAATTTCTATTTATATAGAGACAAGGTAAAGAATGCAAAAACACAGAATTTCCACAGACATAGGTAATGACCAAAAAGTTGTTGTTGAAATAAAACAAGATTACGACCTTTTAGAAATCCTATCATTAAAATTTACACAAACCGACATATACTCATCTATGTGTTCGGATTATGGTGTTGTTTGCGGTAGAATCTCGGTAAATAATGGATTAGGTATACCTAATGCAAGAGTATCTATTTTTATTCCCGTTTCTGAAGAAGATTTAAACGACCCTGTCATATCCACATTATATCCTTTTTCTCAGGTTGGTGATAAAGATGATGCGGGGTATAGATATAATTTACTACCAAGTAGACAACAACACGGTGGACACACACCAACCGGAACATTCCCTGACCAATCTGATATTTTAACGAGGGAAGAAGTTCTTGAAGTCTACGAAAAATACCACAAATATACTGTAAAAACAAATGATGCGGGTGACTTCATGATTTGGGGTGTACCTATTGGACAACAAACACTACACATTGATGTGGATTTATCCGATATCGGATGTTTCTCGTTAAGACCTGATGATTTCATTAGACAAGGTAAGGGTGTTGATAATTTTAAAAATTCATATACATATAAATCATCAAATGATATTGATACATTACCACAAATAATTTCATTCGATAAGAATATTGAGGTTTATCCGTTTTGGGGTAATGAAGATTTATGTGAGATTGGTATAACAAGAACAGATTTTGACCTTTCAAGTAAAGGTGTAAAAGTAGAACCTAAAGCATATTTCTTAGGTTCAATATATTCTGACCAAGGAAAGAATACAGTAAATAAAGAATGTAAACCTAAAGGTGATATGGGTCGAAAATGTGACCTTACAACATATCCGGCTGTGATTGAAATGATTAGGTTCACAACACGAAAAGATGAAAACAATAGACCAATATTAGAAAATTTTGAAATTCAAGAAGATATTGACGATTCGGGTTCATTTGTGTTACCATTACCAATGAATATGGATTATGTGTTTACAAATGAATTTGGGGAGAATGAGATTACAAACGACCCAAACAAAGGTATACCAACATCATCTTGTTATAGATTTAGAATTTCAGGTAAAAATGAAACTTTAGGTAGGGTTAGAACGGTTGCTAGTTACTTAGTTCCAAACATTCGTGAATACACTAATGATGTTGATAAATCATATGCGTTTTCAACAGATTGGACTGACTATCCATCAAGTGCAATAAGTACAACGGCGAGTCCTGTTATTTTTAATAATGTATTTGGTAGTTATTTTCCTGATGATTATTTCTTTAGATTTACATATAATAAAGTGTATGGTGTTTCATCATATATGGGTGGACAATATGCAGCTGGTAGGGAAGCCTTTTTAGGAATAAAAGAAATATCACCTAAAACAGATGAAGATTGTGAAAGTAGTGTTTTAACACCACCAACAAACTTTGCATTTAGAAAATTCTCATTTGCAATTTTATTAGCTATTATAATAAATGTATTTGAAAGAGTAATATATACCGCATATGTTGGGGCGATACAAGTATTAATTGTTCCGTTTCAATTTTTGTATAGATTCTTACGCTTTGAAATAGATTTAGGTTTTAAAACATTTAGATTTGGGCCAATTGAAGAGCTTGACCAAGTTATTGAGGATTTACAAAAATTGGGTACCGTCAATTTAGGTATTGTAACGTATCCAGAATGTGAATCATGTGATGAAGTGTCGGACACCTCACCCGTTACAAGTTCCGCTGCAGTAACTGACCCAGCTTTAAAATATAACAAAGTAGGTAGTGGAACTGCGGTTAGAGACAAATTAGATTTATATTTAGAGTGTGAACAATATCAATTTAATAAACCAACAGGAGTTACTGGCTCAACTAAATTTGATTACTATGATTGTGACACAAACGCCCTTTCAACAGTAACACTTACTAGTGGTAGTACCACAACAACAAGATGTGTTAGACAAGGTATGGGTGGAGTTGTGGTAACACAAATTGGTAACGGAAACGGTTCAGCTGTCGTGGTTGGTTCATGTACAACAGCAACAAGAGTTACCGTTTTTCCAAATACTTGTGATAATAACCCTAACCAAAGGGAATTATATCTTAGTGGGGGTGTATCTTCATATTCTTCAGGTGGAGCGTTTCCGCAAACAATTACAACAATTCAAAATAATTTATTACTATCCCCACCACAAGTTTATGTGATTAAAATGACAGGATATCTACCACATGCATATGCAAGAACTTCAGATATTTCTCTTTTAACTCCACTAACAGTTGGGGGTTCAAACCAATTAAATATTTCAGGATACACATGTGGACCTACAGGATTTGAACATAATGACACAGATAGTACAAGTTTATGGGTAGAATGGTATAGTGGAGGAACATCACCAGTGGATTATGTTTGGACGGGAGTAACGTATGAAATTTATAGTGTTAGTTTACCATTAACAGGCTCAACTAGTACAACGGGATTGGATACATCATTATTAGCTGAAGGATGTAAGAGTTATAATACTGTTTACGATGAAAGTATTTCAACAGGAACATATTGTGCTTCTGGTGTAAGTGTTTCATATAGTGCACTAACAGTTACCGCCGGTGATGTATGTTCAGGGTCAGATATTCCTGTTGGTCAAATTTTAAACGATACTGGCAATGGTGCAAATGGATGTAGTAAATGTCAAAAAGATTTAGTCACAGCAAGTGGATTTTCTGAATTTAGATTTGGAATTTTTACTATCATACCAGCAGCTGGTAATATATTAATAAATTGGGTTAAGAATTTTAGTGCGATTGGTGAATATACAAGAAGAAAATTAGTTGGTAAATTATTCTGTGAGGGTATTAGTAATTATTCGTTTGTAGATAATTGGTTGACGGGTTCTTTATATATGTTTCCATTTAAAGCAAAAGTTAGATGGGATAATGAACCAGGATTAGATTTAAATTATAGAGGAACAAAATACTGTGAAAACCTTTTACATTTTAAAGTTCAGGAAGAATCAACAAAAACGGCAGTTAAAAGATTCTATTATAGGTCAACAAAATTTAATGGTACAAATTTTTCATTAAAACTAGTTAGTAGCGATGAAATAACAACACTTGGTCACCCAACAACAGTTGTTGATTTAGGTCCAAGAGATGAGTTTATTAAAGAAATTTGTGTTGACCCATCTTTAGACCCTAACTGTTCTGTTGTAAGAAGTGTTGGGTCAACATCATTCCAAAGTTTTAAAGAGATGTTAGGTTTATATATTAACTACAGGATGGACACTAATCTTACCTATAATTATAAAGATTTCTTCAAGAACCCCACAACTGGTACAACCGTTACAATACCCCTACCAACAAATAAAGACATGGACAGAGTTTTAAACGGTGATATTTTACAATTAATTTCAATTAACAATGAGTCGGGAATCCAAGAGTTTGATTTACAATCTAGAAATTATGGTGCATATTCTCCATTAATAGTTGACCCAGACAATTATCCCGACCTTTTTCAATCACAAACAGGGACAACTAATGGTCCTTTACCGATTAATTTCGCTTTAGGTCAGGACGGATATAGAATTAGGGTTTGTTTAAATGAACCAGGTAGATTAACAGAATCATCACAACAAATACCATTCCTTTATTGGGATAAAAAAGGTGAAGGTTTTGGGGAAGGTGTGGGTCAATTTTGGGATTTTGGTACCGTAATTAAAAATGATTTACAAGGAATGACACACAATTATAAATTTAGTGGGTTTACAGACACCACATATAATTATGTACTTTTCCCAATGACAAAGGGATATAGTGGACATACATTTGATGGACCCGATTTAAATGAAGGTAGTTTTGATGAGGAAGATTTTTTTGTTGATAACCACACAAGTTACAATAATGAATACGAAGGATTTACATATCTTTATGCGACATCAACAGGTGTAACAACAAACCCACCGCTTTATCAACCAACAGCTGGTACTCTTTGGACAAGAGTAGGTGATGCAGGTGGTTGGAGTGGAACCACATGGTCATTATCAGGAGTTACTTATATTATTAAACCAACCCTTAATAATTACACTGGTAATAAACAAATATTATCCACACCATTCTTATTTTATTTTGGATTGAGACCAGGAAAAACTGCGGTTGATAAATTTATTGAAAGGTTCGGACCAAAAGGTGCGTTTCCACCTGCTGAATAATGGAAAAGAGAAAAATTATATTACCATCTAAGAAATTTTTCGGTTCACCCGATGAAGATTTAAATATTCGTTTAGGTTTAGATGAAAGTAAAAATCTTTTAAGAGAAGGTGATAGAACAATTATACTTGATAATTCTATTCTTTTTGCAAAAGAAAGAAATGAAAGTCCAAACTATAAAATCCATGGTAAATTAAAGATGGTTTTTAGAAATATGTATAGTGGTGAAACTACATATAATACATTAAAAGAAAGACTTTATTTAGTTGGTGATGGAAGTGTTATACCTCCCGGTGCAAATAGTAAATTTATCGGGTTCTTACCATACGATGAATTTGCATTTTTAAGAAGAGATGTATATAGAGAAGTTAACTTAATCACAAGTGGAACATCAGAACTTGATTTTTATACACCTAATATACAATTAACAGGAACAAATCCTCACCAATCTATTTCATCTATAGAGGCTCCCTATCATAATTGGAATGTTTATTTAAGTTATGTTTATTCTGGTGACACCCAATTTCCAATAAAATATACATTGAGTGGTAATACCGTTTATAGTTTTGTGTCAGGTGATGGAATACCATTTAGAGTTACCAATAATGGTTCAACATACACATTAACATGTCCCGTTGAACACGGAATGGTTGATGGTGAATACATAACAATATCGGGAGGAACATTAGATAATAGTGTACCGGTTTCAGGTAGAACATTTTTAATAACTAGTGTTGGTGATTCGGTTTATCGTTCAGAAAAATTTGTTTTAGATATTAATAAATCAGAAATGACATCAGGTACAACACTACCAATAGTTGTGTTAGGTAAAAGATGTGTTAATAAAAATAATATTACAGGTACAACTTCAACATATTATGTGCATAAACATAAAACATTAACAGAAGAAAAAGATTACATACTCGATAAAGTTGGTTTTGAATCCCCAATATGGGAAAACGAAAGAAAACTTTTATTAGAAAATAGTGCGGGAGCAAATGATTATTTAGTTGAGAGAAATAGAATGGAATCATTAATATATGATTTCAAAAATACATTTGTTTTAACTGGACTAACAAATAACATGGGATATCTTCCAACAGAAGTATATGTTACCGTTGTTTTAATTAATGCAAATGGTTATTTTGATTATCCACCAAAGGTTGGATTTAAATTTAATTTCCACGATTCATGGGTTGATGGACATTTTAATGGTACATCCTCAATTGAATCAACAATTCCAACAACAGGATTCACAAGAACTATAAGTGCAACTACTTTTAATTTTACAGGTGGTACTGAGTTACCTTTAAATACTATTTTAACGGGAGCATTTATTGAGTATAATGAATATGAATTAAAAGAAAGAGTGGTTAGTGAGGCTTTCCATAAATTTTCAAATCCCACAAATATTTTTGACTATTACCAACAGGATAGTAATTATTATTCGGGTGCGTCCTCCACAAATAAAACAGGATTATATTATCAACCACACTATAGAGTTAAACTTAGACAACTTTCACCTTATGTTGAAACATCAAAAACAAGTGATGTGTACGGTTTACCACAAAACGCTAAGTATTCTGAGGATGAGTTATTATGGAGATGGCACGACTTGTATGACCATGGATTTATAGACTCCGATGGATTTGGAACTAATTTTCCATTTATGAACTATATTCATTATGTAAGAAATGATATAAATTTCTATTTACGTAATGAGAGGGTTTATATAAATAAAAATGATGGAATTAAGAAAATTGATAAATTTAATTGTTAATGGAAATTTTAGTAAAAAATATAGACCAAAAAATATTACTCACCCAAACTCAGGAATTTAAAACTGATTTAGGATGGAGTGATGCAGCCGAACAAATGGATAAAGAAATACTTTATAGTATTATTAATCCAACTGAAAATTATGAAACTGTTAGATATATTCACGAACCATATACATCTATAAATGGAATACAACAAACCGACATATGGTACTATTTTTATTTTTTAAATAGTGGAAACACATACACTCAAGACTATGAGGTGACTGGTTTAACACTAAAAGAAAACTATAAAATGTTAAAACAATCAACTGAAAGTTTCTTTAGATTAGAATTTTATAAAACATCAAACGGTGATGCACCAAATCAGACAAATAGAAGAATGGTTTTTGCAAAAAATCTTACATTACCATTGGGAGAGAAAATATTTTATACAGGTGGAACATCACCTCTAAATGAATTCTTATATTTTCCAGTTTTTACGGGTTCAAACTACAGAAACACAGAAAATATGTACTTTTTTTGGTTTGAGGATGATACCCCATTTATTGGGACTAACATAACTGGTAATACGTTTTATATGACAGCAAAATATTATAACGCTAAAGATGGTACAGTTATAGATTTTGTGAACCAAACTCTATCTCAATCAACACCTATTGTTGAAGAGAACCACGTATACCATAAAGTAATAATTAACCGAACCGATTATTCATATCAAGTTTTTGAATTCAATGGTACACAAGGAGCTAGAATTGGGAAGACAGGTAATTCACCAATAAGATTTTACGAAAGAAGAAAATAATGAAACCAAAAGGAGATAGTATACACCAAATTTTAAGAAGGACTATATTGGATGTTAATTTACATTCATTAACTAGTCCTTCTTGGTATGACTCGTTTGGTAATTTAATCCCATGGTCAAATTCACAAACATTACCACCTCCGGATGGTGAGGTAATTTATAATGTATCAAGTAATGTTGCGGTTGGTTATTATATTTGGACGGGAGCAACAATATCAACATCATCATATGGTGATACGGGATGTGATTTAACGATAGAATTATTTGCGTGGCAATCGATATCCAAACCACAAGCATACGGTGACCATTATCTACCAATATTTTTGGAATCAAAAATTGATGAGATGGGTGTTATGGTTGGATTTAGTGGTGAGATGGAACAAGTTGAACAAATTTGTAATTTTTCTTATACTCAATCTGGAAATACAGTTACGGTTTACAATACTATAGATACAAGTAAAGTATCTGAAATACACGATATTGACTTTACCGTTGATTGGGGTGATAGTACAACTAGTATATTAACAACTGATATACTTTCAGCTAATAAAACATACACAACACCTTCTGGTTATACATTATCAATATCAATCGATACACCATGGACTAAATTTGCAACAAAGAAATTAATTAAAGTACCTTCTGACACAACAGTAACAAATCCACTTGGTACATTCTCCGGTTTCACCGTCCCTTATACAACATTGTCAGGTATGAGTATTAACTATTTAAATGATTTAGATTACACGAATAATACAGGTTTCACCACATTCAGTTATGCTGCAATATCTAGAAGTAAGATTGATGAGAAAAAACAATACGGTTCAAATGTTTATACAGGAGTAACAACGGGAACAACTGTTGATGGTTCTAATTATAGTGGTTATACCATTGAAGGATTATATTATCAAGATTTTGATGATGGAGTTACAACAATTACAGGTACAACATCAGGTTATACCAGAGAAGAGGTATTTAATACGATGATAACGAGAAATGAACACTTCCTTGGGTTTATAGATGAACCGGTGATATATTCTGACATTTTTGTTGAAAGAGGAAAACAAGGAGTGTTAGAGAAAAGTCTAAGATTATCCGAGTTGGATAACACGGGGGAACTTAATATTTACGGAAATGGATATTTTAATATCCGAAAACAATAAAAATAATATTTATTAATAAAGAAAAAAAATGGCAGTAGGCTCATATGGAATAATAAGACCGGCGGATGTATCACCCGAGGACATTGAAATTTACTTTCATTACGTTCCAAATAGAAATAGCACATCTGAAGTTACATTGAAAAGATTAAGTTCTTCAGATGTATTAACACCTGTTTTTCATAACACAGAAACAACAGATGACACTTCAGCACCTAATACCGAAATATTAGGTGGATTGTATAATTTAAAATTATCAGCCACAGATTTTTCTGATACGGGTATTTATACACTTCATATCAGACCTAAACAGATAAGAACATCAATTACGGATTGTGGAATTTTAGCATCTTTACCATCGGTAAGAGGTTTAATTGTTGACCTTAGTAATGTCCCTGCCGCTGATAGAAATAAATTCACACCACAAGGATTAGTTGGTTATAGGGTTGAATATATAAATTCATCCGATAATAAAAAGATACCCAATTTTTATAGAATTGTAACATCATCTTTCTATTGTTCACCAATTGTTTCTAATTTAACAAGTACATCACAAAAGTCGATAAGATATCAATATAGTGAACAGGTTACTAACTTAATGTTCTTAACCGTAACACCATCATCTGCGCCAACAAATAAACCAAACACAGTTCCTTTTATCGGTACACCATCTCAAAAAATTATTCTAAATAATACGTATTTTAATCCAACAACGATTGAAGTTGAAATGGTTGAACATGACGCTTCAACACTTGCACACGCATTATATGGTAATCAAAGTAAGGCGGTTTCTCAAGGTATATACACTATCTACGATAATAATAATAACATCTATAGACAATATAACCTTTATGAGGTTAAAGACGAATTTAATGAAACTTTATATGAAGTTCGTGAAGAGAGAGCTAGCGTTGATGAGACTTTAAATTTTGATACTATAACAGAATAATGGCAGTAAGAAAGAAAGTACCTAGCCAAGCTGCTAGTGGAGCGGAAACATTTAGTGATTTTTTAGTTGGTAGACAAATTACCGATGGAACATCCTCGCTTACTAATAGTGTATTTGAGTTAGATAAAATAATCCCCGAAAAGGATGCTAAAACTTTCAAAACAAATCCGTTTTCTAAATTTTTAACATTAGATACCCTTAACGAAGAAACTAAATCACCAACAACATCACAATCGGTTTCTAAGAAAAGAAGTGATGAGATTAAATTTAAGACTAATAAAAAAAATGCAGATAAATCATTATTTGGTTCTTTAAAAAGTAGAATACTAGTTTCAATAACAAAAATTATAAATAAATTTCCAGCTGGGTTTTATGTTAATGCGAATGGACCTATTGGAAATAGTACTTATACCGCATTAAATGTTTCATATAACACAAGTTTAAATAAAACAACATTTTACGTCGAAAGAAGTAAAATCTTTAATCCTTTTGAAATTTCATTTATTACACCAAATAGTATTATTAAACCAGCAACCGAAAATGAAATTAGAAATTTTTATTCTTCGTACACAAAATATGTTGTAATTGTTGACGGTGAATCGTACCCAATATTGGAATACTCTGAACCTAATAGTGATAATCAAATTAAATTTATTGTTTCAGGTAAATTATTTAATACACAATCATATAGTTCGAATCTTTTATTTAGACCAAGTGACGGTGTTGTTGAGGAATTTTTTAGTGGATTAGATGATTTGGAAGAATCATTGATGAATAGAGATACTAACCCAATATATTCATCAAGTTTTCAAGTACCAAGAGATAGTTCAGATAATAGTAAAACATCTCTTGTTAATATACAATATAGTTGGCCGATAAGTAATGATGGTTGGAATATACAAATTGCTGGTATTGATTACGAAAGTTATGTTCGTAGTTTGAGTAATATCTCAGACGAAATAGATGATTATAAATCTAACTTAATGGTTAGATTTTTGGCATCACCGCAATTATTTGAGTTTGATACTGACGACCAAAAAGCACAAAGTGTTTTTCAACTATACGGACAAAGTTTTGATAGTGTAAAAAAATTTATAGATAACATTGCTCACATGAGAAATGTAAGTTATGATGGTATTAATAATTTACCTGATATTCTATTAAAAAATTTAGCGGAAAATATCGGATTATCAGGTGTTCCGTTGTTTGATGAGAAATCACTAGACGAAGTATTATATTCAAGACTTAATTCAAGTTATGGTGGAGTTTCAAGTGGATATAATTTAATTGAAGCTGAATATGAATTTTATAGAAGACTTCTTGTAAATTTAGCATACATTTTTAAATCAAAAGGTACAAGGTCATCTATTGATTTCTTTTTGAAATTTTTGGGAGCACCCGAACCTCTAATAAAAATTGAAGAATACATTTACAAGGTTACTTCAATGCCAGCTAGTCATGATTTACAACAGGATATCTATGATGTTATAATTGGTGAAAAAAAATATACCTACGGTGTATTTGATACTACCAGTTACACATATAACAAAGTAACATACACCGCCACCACTACATTTGATAGAGTAGGATATCCCGTTGATGAAATTACCGGTCTACCTAGAAGAGCAGTTAATATTACTGAAAATATATTTTTTGGTGCGGGTTCTGGATGGTATGATAATACATTGTCTCACCGTTCACCATCAATTTTAGATACTGAAAATTCAATACTAACAGGTAGAACTAAAACAATCAAAACAAAAAATAAACCATATACATATGGTGAAGATTATTTTGATGTTTTTAGAACATTACCGGGATTAGATACGGGTTATGGATTAAAACCTGTTATTGATAATAGAAAAGGAAGTAATATTGAAGATGATTCTTCTCTTATTTTACAAAGAAAAAATATTGGAGCGTATATCTCACCATCTAGAGCGGTTGATTATGATATTTTTAGAAAAGGTAGAGAATTAGAACTTTCTTTTGGTTCGAATACATTACACCCACAAACAGGTATAACATTTGCACAATTTATTGATAGTGCAATTAATAAACTTGTATTTAATTCAAATAAAATTAGATATAAAAAGAATTATATACAACTTGAGGATGTTTATTCGGATTATTTTAGTCAAACTGGATTTACTTCGTACCATTTTATAGATTCATATGAATTTGTGGATAGAATATCCCCATATTGGGCTCAGTTACTTGAACAAATCATACCATCAACCACACTTTGGACTGGTGGTAATTTAATTGAGAACAATGTTTTAGGTAGACCAAAATATCATTACAAATTAGATTGTCAACCATTACAATTTATTGAAGAATTATATCCAGATTTTGAAACGGTAATTGAAGAAGATTTAGAAACATTAATTGGTGAGGAAAATAATTTTAGAGATTTAATTTCAATTACTGGTGTTAGTTATTATCCAATTATTGAAATTGATGGGATTATTTTTACAGGTGATACAATAACGGTTAGTGGGTCGACATCATATTCTGGTGTTAGTGCTCAGTTATTTACCTATCCATCGTTTCCACAGACAGGTTGTACCGATTTAAATACAAGTACAACTGTACTTCCACTTATTT